>CAEZXP010000003.1_pt1 | contig 147488 bp, 158 predicted proteins | sample 7265271 | NCBI WGS metagenome assembly CAEZXP01 (sample SAMEA6813909, study PRJEB35770) | uncultured Actinomycetes bacterium | biome: Freshwater; feature: Freshwater reservoir; material: water | place: Czech Republic | collected 2016-11-09 | depth 0.5m m
AGCAGGCGTGGATCGACGTTCAGGTGCCGCATTGCGGTTACTGCCAGAACGGCATGATGATCCAGGCTGCTGACCTGCTTTCGAGCAACAAGAATCCGTCTGAGGATGAGATTCGGACGGCGATGAATGGTCATTTGTGCCGCTGCGGTACGTATCCGCGGATTCTTACCGCGATTCAGCAGGCGGCCGCTGCGATGCGGAAGGCTGGTGCTTAGTCATGGCTGATCTTTTGAACGAAGTCACTTCGAAGGAGTTCGGCCGCAAGTCGTTCCTCAAGGGCACTGGTGCTCTTGTTGTGACGATGGGTGTGGCCGGTGCGGGTACCGCTGCGGCGACGTCGGCGGATGTCTCGCCGTACGCCTCTCCTGGCCCGTTCCAGCAGGACTCGCTCGATTCGTGGCTCGTCATCCACGCCGATAACACCGCTTCGGTGAAGCTCGGCAAGGTTGAGCTCGGTCAGGGCACGAGCACCGGTCTGCTCATGATCGCCGCTGAAGAGCTGTCGATGACTCTCTCGCAGATGCGGGCGATCTCGAACGACACGGCTGTCACCCCGAACCAGGGCGCAACCGTCGGTTCACAGGGCATGAAGACCGGTGGTAAGCAGACTCGTGCTGCTGCCGCTGCTGGTGCTGCTGCGCTGAGGACGCTTGCTGCTGCAAGCCTCGGCGCGGATGCGTCGACGCTCACCGTCAAGGCTGGTGTTGTGACGGCCCCGAACGGCAAGTCGGTCACCTACGGCGCCCTGATCGGCGACAAGCTGTTCAACGTCACCGCCGACAAGGCGTACAACCTCACCCCGACGACGGCTGTTCCGCCGGCGCCTGGTGCAGGTCTCGCCCCGGCGTTCCCGGGTCTGACCAAGCCGGTCTCGAAGTACACGATCGTCGGTACGAGCCCGCAGCGCATTGAGCTGCCGTCGAAGGTCAACGGCTCCTACACCTACGTGCACAACGTCAAGGTGCCGGGCATGCTCCACGGCCGCGTTGTTCGCCCGAAGGGTCAGGCCGCCTACGGCTGGACGTACGACATCGAGTCCGTCGATGCGAGCTCGATCGCGCACATCCCGGGCGCGCAGGTCATCCGCAAGGCGAACTTCCTGGGTGTTGTTGCTCCGAAGGAGTACGACGCCATCCAGGCTGCGTCGCGGCTCAAGGTGACCTTCAAGGCTCCTCCGACCATCTCGTCGGCGGGCAACCTCTGGAAGCAGATGCGGGCGCACGACACAGCCGGCCTCGCTCCCGCCAAGTACAACGTGAACACGGGCAACTTCGATACCGCGTTCGCGAGCGCCGCAGCGAAGGTCTCACAGACCTACGCGATGGCCTACCAGGGTCACATGCCGATCGGCCCGACCTGCGCAGTTGCTGATGTCACCGCCAACGGTGCGCGCATCTTCACCAACTCGCAGAACATCTATGGAACCCGCACGGGTCTCCAGACGATTCTCGGCATGCCGATGAGCCAGATCCGCGTCACGTACGTGGAAGGTGGCTCGGTGTTCGGCGGCAACCCGCAGAACGACACGGTGTACGCCGCAGCCATCATGTCGCAGATCGCCGGCAAGCCGGTGCGCATGCAGATGATGCGTTGGGACGAGCATGGTTGGGACAACTACGGCCCGGCAATGCTCAGCGACATCCGCGGTGCAGCGGACGCAGCCGGCAACATCATCGGTACGGAATACGTCCAGTTCGGCATCCCCGGCTACACGACGGTGCCGGCGAGCCACATGGCGGGTTCCGAGACGATCGTCGTTTCGACGACCACCAACGCCGACACGAACAACAGCGGTACCCAGTACGCGATCCCGAACCGCCGTGTCGTCACCAAGACGCTGCCGCTCGCGAACAACTACTTCAAGACCGCCCCGCTCCGCGCGCCGCAGGCCCTCCATGCCTGCTGGGGCTACGAGCAGATGATCGACGAGCTCGCGTACGCCGCCAAGATGGATCCGGCTGCGTTCCGTCTCAAGAACATCGCGACGCACGAGCGTGAACTCGCGCTCGGCCTTACGACGCTGACCTACAACCGCTGGAAGGCGGCCCTGGTCGACGTTATGGCTCAGTCGAAGTGGCAGGCCAAGGTCGCCAACTCGGTGGCCCAGACGGGGAACGTCCGGAAGGGTCGCGGCATTGCGCTCGGCGCGTTCGCTGGTACCCAGGCTGCTGCGGTCGTCGACATCGAGCTCAATGTAAAGACGGGCAAGATCGTCGCGAAGGAACTGTGGGTGTCGCAGGACAACGGCATCTCGTTCTACATCGACGGCGGCGTCAACAACTCGATTGGTGCTGCTATTCAGGGCGTCAGCCGGGCGCTTGTTGAGGGCCTGAACTTCGACACGAAGTATGTGACCGGCCTCGACTGGGTCACCTACCCAATGCTGCGGTTCAAGGATCACCCGAAGACGCACATGAACGTCCTTCAGCGCTACGACATCCCGGAGGTCCAGACGGCAACGCTCGGTTCGAACGGCGCCTCTGTGCAGAACGGTGTCGTTGAGCGTGACGGGATCTACGCCGGTGGCTCGGGTGAACCGGCACTCGCGCCGGTCGCCGCAGCGATCGGTAACGCGTTCTTCGATGCAACGGGTGTCCGTCTCCGTGAGGCCCCGATGACCCCGGCACGTGTCCGGGCAACACTGAAGCTCGCAGGCATGTAACACGCGAACGCGCGTGTGCTTGTACCCGGAGGGGCCCCGCAAGGGGCCCCTCCGCTTTCTTGACCGTGTTCGTGCGGATTCCGCGCTACCGGCAACGTGTGAGTTGCGCACCCTTGAAGCACGAAGACCCCGCGCTGCGGGGTCTTCGGAAGATCGGGGCGCCGAGATTCGAACTCGGGACCTCTAGTCCCCCAGACTAGCGCGCTAACCAGGCTGCGCCACGCCCCGTGCGTGAAGATCTAGCGTACCGGAGGCCTCCTGCGAGAGTCTGTTGAAGCTACGACGCGTATCGCTTGTAGAGGCGATCAACCATCTCTGGCATCGCCTCAAGCTTCTCGGTGATCACGCGAAGCCGGTACTCACGAAAATGCTCAGGATCAACGTCGAGCGCGGAGGCGAGACGCACCACCACATCGTTGGATGGCACCGGCCGATTTCCGTGAACCAAATGGTTCAGGTAGCCGGCCGATAGACCGGTCAGCGAAGCAAGCCCGCGGTAGGTCGTGCCAGCCTCGGTCATGAGCCGCTCGATCGCCGCACCAAATGGCTCCGAGCTGAATCTCGAACGCTTTCCCATCGTTGTCGTACCCCCCTACCCCTTGACGGCGCCTGGAAGCGCTGCGATAGCGACTCGCGACTCCGCGCCGGTTGCCCGATCGCGCACGTCGACGTTGCCGTCTTCCAATGTCTTCTTGCCGACGGTGATCCGCACCGGCAGGCCGATGAGATCCGCGTCGGCAAACTTCTCACCCGGTCGCTTCTCGCGATCGTCAAGCAGCACGTCGTACCCCGCGTCCGACAGTACGGTCGCCGCCTCGAGAGCAAGCTCTTCGGCACCGGGAAGCGCAAGAACGTGCACGTCGTACGGGGCGAGTGCCCGCGGCCAGACGATGCCGTTGTCGTCGTTCATCTGCTCAACCGCCGCGGCCATCACGCGTCCGGGCCCTATGCCGTAGCTCCCCATCACAAGCGGCTTCTGCTGACCGTCTTCGTCGAGGAAGAGCGCGTCGAGCGGAACCGAATAGCGTGTACCGAGCTTGAAGATATGGCCGATCTCAATCGCCGTGTCGAACGTCAGCGGGCCTCCGCAATTGATGCAGGTGTCGCCGTCTTTGGGCACACGAATATCGGCGAACGTTGCCTGGAAGTCGCGACCTTGCTCAACCCCTGTGAGGTGCCAGCCGGTCGTATTGGCGCCCGCGACGAATTGCCCGTCTCGCAACGCTTCATCGGCAAGGATCGGCCCGGCGAACCCAACTGGGCCGAGCGATCCGGGCTCGGCGCCGAATGCGGCTCGAATCTCATCCTCGGTGGACGGGCGTGATTCACCCTGCAGCGCCGCCGCGAGCTTCGCCTCCTCCAACCGATCGTCGCCGCGCACGAGTGCAAGTACCACGGTTCCGTCGGGAAGCGTCATCGGCAACGCCTTTGATGTGGCGGCAACGTCGATGCCCAAGAAGCCCGCGAGGTCCTCACATGTCGTCACATTCGGCGTCTCCACGAGCTGCGGCGCGTCGATTGCGTCGGGGAACGTCGCCGGACGCGGCACAGCACGGGCAACCTCGAGGTCGGCAGCGAAATCACCTGTCGGACACGTCACGAGGGTGTTCTCGCCGGAGCCGGACGGTGCAAGGTAGTCGACCGACTCGCTACCACCCATCATTCCGGATTCGGCCTGCACGGCGTGGTAGGCGATGCCACAACGCTTGAAGATGCGGTGGTAGGCCGCCTCATGCGCACGGAAGCTCTTCTCGAGTCCGTCCTCATCACGGTCGAAGGAGTACGAGTCCTTCATGATGAACTCGCGCACCCGGATCAGCCCGCCGCGTGGACGTGGCTCGTCGCGATCCTTCGTCTGAAAGTGGTACCAGGACTGCGGGAGCTGCCTGTAGCTCTGGAGCTCGCGTGCGTGGAAGGTGAACGTCTCTTCGTGCGTCATCGGCAAGACGAAGGGTCGACCAGCGCGATCCTGGGTGTGGAAGATCTCCGGAATACCTGCACGACCAGTGGCCTCCCACAGCTCGAGCGGCGTCAACACGGGGGCAAACCACTCCTGCGCACCGATCGCATCGAGCTCTTCACGGATCACGTTCTCAACTTTTCGATGGACGCGCCACCCGAGCGGCGTGAACGACCACAGGCCAGCAGAGACCTGCCGGATGTATCCGGCACGGACGAGCAGCTTGTGGCTAACAGCTTCCGCATCGGCGGGAGCGTCGCGCAGCGTCGGCAGATGGAGCGTCGAGGCCCTGGCAATCATCGTTGTCTCCTCAGGCTACTCGAGCGGGATGGCGGATGCTTCGGCCATCGCGAGCGCGGCCGGCTTCGCAGCACGGCGACGCTCGGGACGGGGCATACCCTCGGCAATCCAAGCGTCCACTTCACGGAAGAGTTCGTCGATCAGGATCGACGCCTCAACCTTGCGGAGCACCTTGCCATGGGCGTAGATGAAACCAACGTCGCGGCCGCCAGCGATTCCGAAGTCGGCATCGCCCGATTCGCCTGGACCATTGACGGCACAGCCAAGAACCGCGACTTCGAAATGCTCGGGATATTCGGCCAAGCGGCGTTCAACCTCCTCCGCGAGGCCCTGAACGCCGACGTTGTCACGACCGCACGATGGGCAGGCGATCAGAACGGGCCCACGTTCCCGCAGCCCAAGCGCCTTCAGAATCTCCCAGGCGACCTTCACTTCGTCCACCGGATCGGCAGTAAGGCTCACGCGAATCGTGTCGCCGATACCGTCGGCAAGCAGCGAACCGATGCCGACGGCGCTCTTGATTGCGCCCGTTGAAGGTGGGCCTGCTTCGGTTACACCAAGGTGAAGCGGATAGGGCACCTTCGCCGCCAACATGCGGTAGGCGCGAATCATTGTCGGCACATGGCTCGACTTGACCGAGATCTTGAAGTCGCGGAAGTCGAGCTTCTCGAGCAACCGAACCTCTTCGAGCGCTGCTTCAACGAGCGCCTCAGCCTGATCTTCGGCCGCGAGATCTTCAAGGTGCTTCGGAAGAGAGCCACCGTTTGCGCCGATCCGCATTGGGATACCGGCCTTCTTCGCCGCCGCGACAACTTCGGCAACCTTGTCGTCGCCGCCGATATTGCCCGGGTTGATGCGCACGGCCTGCACCCCGGCCTCGATCGCCTTCAATGCAAGCGAGGCGTTGAAGTGAATGTCGGCAATCACAGGAATCGGCGAGAACGCGACGATGCGCGCGAGCGCGTTGGCGTCCTCGAGCTTCGGAACAGCGACGCGAACGACCTCACACCCGGCGCTCGCAAGCGCGGCGATCTGAGCAGTCGTCGCCGGCACGTCGTGCGTCTTTGTGAGGGTCATCGACTGGATGACGACTGGGGCTCCGCCGCCGATCGCTACCCCGCCGACGTGTACCTGGCGCTCACTTCCCACAGCGCCATCGTACCGGCGGTCATGGCTCTCATCGCCGAGTGCCGCCGGGGACTCCGGCAGCTCCCGCTATCCGCCTTGGGTGAAGAGATCGTTGCGTAGCCCGAGATACATCAGGAACGCAAACAGTGCGAGTCCGACCGCGCTGTAGCGCATGTAGGCGAGCTGCGAGAAGCCCCTCCCCCGCACCTTTTCGAGCAGCGACATCACGATATGTCCGCCGTCGAGCGGCAGCACCGGAAGCAGGTTCAGAAGTCCAAGTGCAAGGCTGATCAGTCCGAGGATGAACAGGAAATCTGCCGTGGATCGCTGATAGGCACTCGATGCGACGCGCGTCATACCGACCACGCTCGACACGTTCTCGGTGTCTTTGCCCGTGGCGATGCCGCCGAGCGCCGAAACCGTGTCTGTCGTTACGGCCGCGACAACATGGAACGACTGCCGAACGGATGTCGCCAGCGAGTCGCCTTGTCCGGGCGCGCCAGCGATTTGGAAGCCGACGCGATAGACACCCTCGGTTCGAATCGCCGCCAACGGGCCAAGTGTGACACGGTGCCCATTCCGGTTCACGACGATGGTGAAGAGACGCCCGCCCGTCGCGTTGATCGTGGGGGCAATCGTTTCGGGAGTAACGAGGTGTCCGTCGACGCGCACAACCGTGTCCCCGGCACGCAAGCCTGCCTTCGCGGCAGGATGGCCAGAGAGAACGCTGTCCACGTTGCGCGTCGCTACGACTGACCCCGACATGAAGACCGCTGCGAAGATCACGAGCGCGATCAGAACATTCACCGCAGGGCCAGCCGCAATCACGGTCACACGGCGCCACGTCGCCTGGCGCCAGTACGCATCGGGTGCGAGTGCACCTTCGAGTTCCTGAAACATGCGCTCCTTGCCGAGCTCCGGCTCAAGACGGAGCAAGAGTTCACGGGCATGCCCGTCTTGGCCCGCGTCGACGGCCGCCTCGAACGCGGTGAGCTCCGCGTCAAGTTCTTCGGCACGTGCCTGCGCGAGGCTGCGACGCAGATCACCGGCCACCGGCCGGTGCATGCCCGGGATCTTCACGTAGCCGCCGAGGGGCAGTGAGCCAATGCCGTACTCCACCCCACCGCGCACCGTCTTCACGATTGGTGGACCGAAGCCGAGGTAGAACTTGCGCGGGCGCATCCCGACTGCACGTGCGGCAACGAAGTGGCCCGCCTCGTGAATCAGCACGAGCACTGCAAGCCCGATGATGGCGATGAAGACGCTCACGGGAGCTGCACCGCATCGCGCGCCGCTCGATCGGCTGCGTAGAGCTCATCAAGTGTCTGCGCGGGAGCACCTGTCACGCGTCCGAGTGCATCCTCAACGACAGCTGCGATGTCGAGAAAGCCGATCTTCCCCGTCAGAAATGCCGCTACTGCCACCTCGTTGGCGGCGTTGTATGCGCACGGATAGGTGCCGCCACGGACGCCGGACTCTCGGGCAAGGCCGAGCATGCGGAAGGTGTCGTGATCAGGTGGAAAGAACTCGAGCGTCGTCAGCTCGAGCGGCGGCACCGGGGTCGATGCACGGGCGGGATAGGTGAGCGCGTAGGAGATCGGCACGCGCATGTCGGGGTAACCGAGATGCGCGATCGAAGCACCGTCTCGAAAGCGTACGAGGCCGTGAACGATCGATGTCGGATGCACCACAACATCGATGCGATCGTATGGCATGCCAAAGAGGAAATGGGCCTCGATCACCTCGAGCCCCTTGTTGGCGAGTGTCGCTGAGTCGATCGTGATCTTCGGCCCCATGTTCCAGGTGGGATGCGCGAGCGCCGCGGCTGGTGTCACATCGACGAGGTCGGCTCGCGTCCTGCCGCGAAACGGCCCTCCACTGGCGGTGACGACGAGGGATTCCGGCTCACCAAGCTGGATGCACTGAAAGAGCGCCGAGTGCTCGCTATCAACGGGAATGATCGAACCTCCCCCACGCTCAAGCGCAGCAAGAGCGAGATCGCCCGCCGCCACAAGGCTCTCCTTGTTCGCGAGCGCAAGCGTGACGCCATGCTCAAGCGCCCACATCGTCGGTGCGAGCCCAGCGAAGCCCACAACGGCGTTGAGCACGACATCTGGTTCCGCACGGTCGAGGAGCTCCGTCAGGTCGCCACCCACCTGCGTCAGAGGTGCAAGGCCATCGATTGCCGTTGTGCCAGACGCGGCGGCCACGAGTTCAAGGTCGGGGCTCGCTTCGATTACCTCGATCGCCTGGCGGCCGATCGAGCCAGTCGCGCCGAGCAGGGCGATGCGGGTCACGCGTTCAGGGTACCCGGGCGGGTTCGCCTCAAGCGAAGGCGAGGAGGCAGTAGTACGCAGCCGGGCCGGCAAAGAGCAGCGCGTCGACCCGATCGAGCATGCCGCCATGCCCTCCCAGGATTCGCCCGGAATCCTTGACGTCCATGTCTCGCTTGAGCAGCGACTCGAACAGGTCCCCGAGCGGCGCGGCAATCGCAATCACGACACCGAGGACGAGTGACTGAGGGATCGTCAGGAAATCCTGCTTGTAGAGCGCCACAAACGTGACGAACACCGTGGCGGCGGTGCCAACGATAAAACCCTCCCAGGTCTTACCGGGCGAGGTCAGAGGTGCCATCCGATGGCGGCCAACGAGGCGCCCGGCGAAGTACGCGAATGTGTCGCCCGCCCAAACGGCGAGCAGCACCGTAAAGAGCGCAAGGCGCCCGTGCGCGTCGATTTCACGGATCAGGGGAAGGGACGCAAGGCCAACTCCAATCCACCCAGCGCCGAGGACGGTCGCACCGATCGACGCTGTCGCCGCTTGGCGTGTGTCGGAGATCAACTTCAACAGGAACGCAAGCGGCGCTGCGATGAGCATCCCGCCCACAGCCCAATCGACCCCACCGAGCTGCGCGCCAAGCACCGCCAAGATGCCGCCGACATAGCCGGCTGGGGCGAGCGGACGCAAGGCACGAGCCAGAATCCAGAACTCATGAAGCGCGACCGCGGCCGCGACGAAGGCGAGTCCCGCAACCCACCAGTCGCCGAGGTACACGGCGCCAAGCACAACCGGCAGGCCGATCGCGGCGACGACGAGACGTGACATCAGGCTACTCACTCGACCATCTTCCCAATTCTGAGCGTCAGCGGCCGCCGAAGCGCCGTCGGCGGGTCGCGTATTCGCTAAGCGCCTTCTTGAGCGCCTCTTCGCCGAAGTCAGGCCACAGCGTGTCGACGAATACAAGTTCGGCGTAGGCGAGCTGCCACAGGAGAAAGTTTGAGACGCGCAGCTCCCCGCTCGTGCGGATCAGCAGGTCGGGATCGGGGAGTTCAGGCGCATACAGATGCGCGGCAAGAACGTTCTCGTCGATCTCACTCGGTTCAAGACCGCTTTCAGCGATTCGTCGCGTCGCCTCCACAAGTTCCGCGCGACCGCCGTAGTCGAACGCGATCCACAGGCCGAGCCGGGAATTGAGAGCAGTTCGATCCTCCATCGACTCCATCCGTGCTCGGAGGCTTTCCGGCGCACGGTCACGGCGGCCGATGAAGCGCACACGCACCCCTTGCTCGGCAAGGTCGGGGAGCTCGCGCTCGATCGTCTCGCCAAAGATGTCCATCAGTGCGTCGACCTCGTCTTGCGGTCGCGACCAGTTCTCGGTCGAGAACGCGTAGACAACGATGTGCTGAATGCCAACGTCGATCGCCGCTTCAACTGTTCGCCGGAGCGCCTTCGTCCCCGCCCGGTGCCCCGCGGCAACCGGCAGCCCACGCCGACGCGCCCAGCGGCCGTTGCCGTCCATGATGATCGCGACGACCTGTGCAACCTCAGGGAGATTGCCCTCGGGCAAGGCCTTGACGCGGGCGAGCGTACGGATGCGAGAGAGCAGTTTCACCGGGCGCGCTTCACGGGTGCGGGAGGTGACTCGCAGACGCGAGTCGGGTGAGCCTGAACGGCTCTATACCTCCATGATCTCGGCCTCTTTGCGCTTCACGAGGTCGTCGATCTTGGCTACATGGTCATCGGTCAGCTTCTGCACCTTGCCTTCGGCTGCGCGCTCTTCATCGTCGCCGACATCACCGTTCTTTGACATCTCCTCAAGATGCTTGAGCACGTCGCGCCGCACGTTACGGATGGCGACCTTCCCCTCCTCCGCCATGTGCTTCACGAGCTTCACGAGCTCCTTTCGGCGCTCCTCGGTGAGCTGCGGAATCGGGAGGCGAATCATCTTTCCGTCATTCGACGGCGTCAGTCCGAGATCGGACTCCTGAATCGCCTTCTCAATCGCCTTGATGAGCGTTCCATCGAACGGCTGAATCGTCAACATACGAGGCTCCGGCACCGAGATCGTCGCCACGTTCTTCAGTGGGCTCGGTGTGCCGTAGTAGTCCACGGTGATGCGGTCGAGCAGCGCGGCAGAGGCGCGCCCGGTTCGCACGGAATGGAAGTGCTCATGCGCCGACTCCACGGACTTATGCATGCGCTCGTTGGCGTCGTTCAAGAACTCGTCGATCGTCGTCACCGTGATTCTCCTTCCATGCTTGTCGCAATGATCGTGCCATCGTGATCGCCGTAGAGCGCCCGCGCGATCTTGCCGGAAGCAAGCTCGAACACGTGGATCGGCAGGTTGTTGTCCATGCAAAGCGAGAGGGCTGTCGTGTCCATCACACGCAGCCCGCGCTCGATCGCCTGGAGGTGGGTGAGGTGCGGCAGAAAGTTCGCGTTCGGGTCGGTGCGAGGATCGCCGTCGAACACACCGCGCACACCGTTCTTGGCCATCAAGATGGCGTCTGCGCCAATCTCGAGTGCGCGGAGGGCAGCAGCGGTATCGGTCGTGAAGTACGGATTACCGGTGCCACCTGCGAAGATGACGATCCGATTCTTCTCAAGATGGCGGATCGCACGACGGCGAATGTACGGCTCAGCCACTTCACGCACATCGAGTGCAGAAAGCACCCGCGTGTGGGCGCCATTTCGTTCGAGGGCCTCCTGCACCGCGAGGGAGTTGAACACCGTGGCGAGCATGCCCATGTAATCGCCGGTCGCCCGATCCATGCCCTCCGCTGCAGCAGCCATCCCGCGATAGATGTTGCCGCCACCGATGACGAGCGCGATCTGGGGCCCGCCGTCTGCAGCACCTACGAGCTCCTTCGCCAGCGTGTCGAGCGTTGGAGCGTCCAGCCCAAACTCTCCGGGGCCCATAAGGGCCTCACCGGAGAGTTTGAGCAGAACACGCCGGAAACGCGGCGTCGAGGTCATCAGCCGACCGAGTACCAGGCGTAGTCGACGAGTTCGAGGCCGCCCTGGGCAAGCGCCTTGTCGACCGTAAGGCCCGTATCGTGGATCCAGGCCTGTTCACCGAGCACTGACTCGGCGTAGAAGCGCTTGTTCAGCATTCCTTCGACGATCTTGCCGCGCACATCGTCGGGCTTCGAAGCGACATCAGGGAGCTTCTCAAGGATCTCGCGCTCAGCCTCGACAAGCTCCGACGGCACCTGATCGCGCGACGAGTACGTCGGGCGGGCGAACGAGATGTGCATCGCAAGCTGCCGAGCAAGTTCAGGCGATCCGCCCTTCACCTTGAGCAGCACGCCGATCTTGTTCGCCGGCGGGTGTACGTACTGGGAGAACTCGGCACCGTCGCCACCGTCGATCTTCTTGGCGCCGACGACCCGAATGTTCTCGCCGAGCTTCGCGACGAGCTCGGTGCGCTCACCCTCAAGGCTCTCAAGGGCACCCTCGCCGCCAGCAAGCAGCGTTGCAAGTGCCTTGTCAGCGAAGGCCTGGAACTCCTCGTTCTTCGACACAGGCTCTGTCTCGCAACCGACGGCGACGATCGCGCCTGCGCTGCCTTCAACCCCGACGAGCACGCGCCCTTCAGTTGTCTCACGGCCAGCACGCTTCGCGGCCGATGCCATGCCCTTTTCGCGCAGCAGCTTGACCGCGGCGTCGAAATCGCCTGCAGTCTCCTCCAACGCGCGCTTGCAATCCATCATGCCGGCGCTGGTTGCGTCGCGAAGCTGCTTGACCATTGCTGCGGAGATCTCGGTCACGATGCGGCTCCTTCCTCGGTTGATGCGTCAACCGGGGCGGCCTCCGCGACGGGTGCTGCGTCAGCTGCAGGTGCTGCTTCAGCTGCAGGTGCTGCTTCAGCTGCAGGTGCTGCTTCGGCTGCAGGTGCTGCTTCAGCTGCAGGTGTCGCTTCAGCAGCAGGAGCTGCGTCAGTCGCTGGTGCAGCGGCGGGCGCCTTCGCACCCTTCTTCGCCGAGCCGTCGCCCGAGGCGACCTTCTGGCGTCCGGCATGGACACCTTCTGCGAGCGCGCGAATGATGAGGCTGCACGAGCGAATCGCGTCGTCGTTCCCCGGGATCACATAGTCGGCTTCGTCAGGGTCGCAGTTCGTGTCGACGAGAGCGATGATCGGAAGGTTCAGGCGGCGGGCCTCACGAACCGCAAGCTGCTCCTTTTTCAAGTCGACGATGAAGATCGCATCCGGCTGGCGCCGCATGTCTGCCACCCCGCCGAGGTTGGACTCGAGCTTCTCAAGCTCGGCCTCCATGGCGATGCGCTCCTTCGCGGGAAGCAGGCCAAGCTGGGCTTCGGACTTGAGCATGCGTAGCTCGTGGAGCCGTTGAATCCGCTCGGTCATCGTCCGCCAGTTCGTGAGCAGTCCACCGAGCCAGCGATTGTTGATGTACGGCATGCCGACACGTGCTGCCTCGGATGCAATTGCCTCTTGCGCCTGCTTCTTGGTGCCGACGAACAGGATCGAGCCGTTGCGCTCGCCGATCGCCTTCGCAAAGGCGTACGCCTCGTCGATCAGAACCTGTGTCTGCTGCAGGTCGATGATGTAGATACCGCCGCGCTCGGCGAAGATGAAACGCTTCATCTTCGGATTCCAGCGGCGCGTCTGGTGACCGAAGTGAACTCCGGCCTCCAGGAGGTCCTTCATGGATACGACGGGCATTAGTTGCCCCTTTCTCAGTTAGGAATGCAGTTCGCCGACGGATCAGTTCCGGGAGCCGACGCAATGTGTCGGCCACCCCCCAGGCTGGGAGCCCATCGGATAGTTGGTCTGGACGGCATCAATCGTACCGTGAGGAGGCCGTTTAGGCCTGAAGGCGTGTGAGATAGTGCTGGAGATCGTCGGGCAACGGTGAGCTGACATCGATGGGCGCGCCCGTCAGCGGGTGTGGAAACGCAAGCCTCGCAGCGTGCAGAAATTGGCGGTCGAGCGGCGGTGCTGGCACGCCGTACACCGTGTCACCCATCACTGGCAGGCCGATCGCGGCGAGATGCACCCGGATCTGGTGTGTGCGCCCCGTCTCGAGCGTCACGCGCAAGAGGGTGTGATTCGGAAACTCCTGCTCGATTTCAAAGTGTGTAACGGCCTCTCGTGGTGAATCGCTGTCGAGCGACATCCGAAGCGCATCGTCTCGGTCTCGCCCGATCGGCGCGTCGATCTTTCCCGCACGGGACTTTGGCCTGCCATGGACGAGCGCCAGGTAGGTGCGTTGGAGCGCCCGCTCGTGAACGAGTTCGGTCAGCCGCTCGTGTGCCTCTTCGCTCTTCGCGACAACCATCAAGCCGGACGTGTCGCGATCGAGGCGGTGCACGATTCCTGGGCGCTCGGGGTCACCGCCCGCGAGGGTGCCTTCGAGCAGGTCGACAAGCGTGCCGCTCTTGACCCCGGCGCCAGCGTGTACGACGAGCCGTGCTGGCTTGTCGACGACTGCAATCGCGTCATCACTCCAGGCGATTGTGGGCTTCGGTAGGTGCTCGAGCGACGGCGCGACGCTCTCGATCTCCTGAGGGAGCGCGACCGTTTCGCCCCCTTCCAGGCGGTAGCTCTTCGGACGAGCAATGCCGTCGACGAGCGCCCCTTGCTCAACAGCCCGTTCAGCCGCTGCCCTTGATCCCACATGGAGCGCGATGAAGCGATCGAGCCGATCACCGGCCGCAGCCGTTGGAACGATGAGTTCTGTCATCGCTTACCGCGCTCGTACGTCGACACGGATGCCGTCAGGCGCCTGTGGCCGGTGCGGCAGAGCGAGCGTCATGACAAGGACACTAACTCCGAGCACGATGAACGAGTCGGCGAGATTGAACGCCGGCCACCAGCCAAGGTCGAGAAAGTCGGTGACATGACCGAGCCAGACCCGGTCGAACAGGTTGGAGATGCTCCCACCGATCAGGAGCCCAAATGCTGTTGGAAGCACGGGGTGCCGTCCTCCGGCACGAGCGAAGAACCAAAGCATCCACACAAGGGCGATCGCGGTGAGCGCTGTCACACCGGCGGTGGCGGTGGGAAAGAACCCGAAGGCTATGCCGGAGTTCTGGAGATGGGTGATGCGAACAGGGCCGATCACCCGTGCCGAATCGTAGAGCGCAAGGTTGCTTGTCACCAGGTATTTCGTCACTTGGTCGCCGGCCACGGCCGCGATGACGATCGCGGCCAGTCCACCCCATTGGCGCGCACCGGCCGCGAGCGATCGACCTGCGGCCGAGACGATCAGCGGGGGTGTGCGGTCGCGTTCGGTGGTCGTCATGTGGCGGTAGGGGCGCCGTCTTTGACCGCGGCGGTGTCGAGAAGCTGCTCTGCCTGAGCACGTTCGATGCCGGTGAGAGCAACGACCTTCGATCGGTTGGTGTGACCGGCGAGAACGGTGATGTTGCGTTCGGGGATCCCGAGAGTCTTGGCGAGCAACTCAATGACAGCCTGGTTCGCACGTCCCCGCTCAGGGGCCGCGCCGACCCGAACTTTCCATGCGTCACCGTGCCGTCCTACGACCTCCGCGCGTCGTGCGCCAGGCGCGACGCGCAGCTCGATCGTGGTGGTGACGGTCACGCCACCAGGGTACCCCGAGGGTGCTCGCCTATCCGGCGCGTGCTTCCGGTTCGCCTGTGACGAACAGATTTGGCCGCTGGAATTCTCGGGTGTCGTCACGCCAGCCTGTGTCGGCCGGCCGCGCTGAACCGGCCGTGACGCTCTCGGCAGTTGTGTCGGTGCTGTCAGCGGTAGGTGCCGCGTCGGCAGCGCTCGCTGATGGCGTGACGTTTGCCTCTTCGATCATTCCGAGCGCGCTACGCAGCAAGGTCTCGACCCGCTTGCGCTCGGCGACGAGCCGATCCTTCTCGCCTTGGGCGCCACGCGTCACGAGACGCGCCTCTTGGTGTGCTTCGGCGAGGATCACTTCAGCCTGTCGCTTGGCCTGTTCGCGCACCTCGGTTGCGGCCCGCTCAGCAGCCATCAGTGTCTGTGTGAGCAGCGCTTCACGTTGGCGGAGCTCTGCGAGCTGCTTCTCCATTGTGTCGAGCTTCTCGTCGAGCATGCCGCGCTCCCGCCAGACGTTCTCAAAACTGTCTGCCACCTCGTCGAGGAGCTGCTCGACGGCTGCCTTGTTGTAACCAAAGAGGCTCCGGGCTACACGCACGTGCCTCAATTCGACCGGGGTGTATGCCATGTCGCCTCCTCTAGTGGAACTGGTTCAGGATCGTGTTGATGACGCGTGCGCCAATCCAGATGGCGAACAGCGCGATGTATGGCGAAAAGTCGAGCGGGCCGAACCGCAGCGGCACGATTCGCCGCCAGAACCGCAGGTACGGATCACAGATGTCGTAGAGGAATCGCTGAACCGGGCGCAGCGCGTAGGGAAGCTGCAGCCACGAGCTCAGGATGTGCAGCAGCATCGCGAGCCAGTACACCCACGCGAATGCCGAAACGAAGAGCTGAAGCTCGGTGATGGAGTCAAGGAGGAGCATCCTTGAGTCCCTTCTCCGGGTAGGTGGAGATTCCTACACAGCGGAAGCAACGAATCTCAACGACCACGCCGAGCAACGCATCTCGCTTCCCCACCCCTCTACACATTCCGCCCCAGCCACGTTCGCGAGCCGCGCGACGGAAGCCGCGGGGCGCGTCGTACTAGGCCTGGTTGAAGAAGTCGCCCTTGGCGAGGAGCTGCGCGCGTTGCTCAGCGGAAACCTCGACGTTGCGGGGTGTGAGGAGGAAGACCTTGTCGGCGACGCGTTGCATGCCGCCGTTCAGTGCATAGGTGAGCCCGGATGCGAAGTCGATGAGCCGCTTGGAGAGTTCGGCGTCGACGCCTTGGAGGTTGAGGATGACCGGTGTCTGCTGCTTGAACCGGTCGGCGATCTGCTGGGCGTCGTTGAAGCTACGTGGTGCTACGAGGTGCACCTTCGTTTGACTGGGGTCGGGCGCAGCTTCGATCCGCGGCCTGCCAGCCGGCATGGCGGCAGCGGCGTTTCGTACGGCGCGTGGCGGCGCCGGCAGTCCACGTGAGGCGCGGGGTTCGTCGGCCTCGGAGTCCGTCCAGTCGTCGAACTCTTGTCCGCGACGTCGCGGTGTGAGTCGGCGGACGTTTGGGCGATCGCGATAGCTCTGCTCGAGTGTCTCTTCGGCGGTGTAGCCGTCTTCGAGCTCGTAGTAGTCATCGTCCTCTTCGGCGATGCCGAAGTAGACGAGTGTTCGGCTCCAGAGTTCCGTTACGCCCATTGCCGGTTGATCCTAACGCACTGACCGGCGTGCGTCAGCGGGTATGCGGTGTTTCGTGGAAGAGAACTGATCCGACGCGAATGTGTGTTGCGCCTTCCTGGGCGGCGGCCGCGTAGTCCTGCGTTGTGCCCATGGAGAGCGTCTTGAGCCCGTGGGATGAAGCGAGGTTGTGCAGGGCACGGAAGTGTGAGCGCGATTCGTCGGGAGTTGCGGCTGCGGGTGGCATCGTGGAGAGTCCGTGTACGTCGTATTGCAGGTAGTTCGGGAGCTCGTCGGGCCGGATGCCCGCTTTGGTGTCTTCAGCGGCGATGTTGACTTGGATGAGCATCGGGATCGTTAAGCGTCGCGCGGTGGAGTCGGTGTCGACGGAGTGGACGAGCGTGCAGCGGGCGTTGACGAGTTTTGCCTTGTTGGATTGGAGTGCGCCGATGAAGTGCCATGTGAACGCGTCGCCGTAGATGGCGTGCTTTGCCTCAAGGTCTTGTGCGCGGTTCTCGCCGACGGTTGTGATGCCGGCCTCGATCAACTGGGCCATGTCGTCAGCTGCGATGTATTTCGTCGCAGCGACGATCGTCACGTGTGGCCCTACTTCGTGCTGGATTGCGTCGTAGCGGGCGCGGATTTCAGAGGGTGACTGCACCGATGACTCCTTGGACGCCGCGGAGCTCGCCGTCGCGGCGGTGCGAGTAGAAGAGGTTTGGGTTACAGCGCGTGCAGAGATCGATGCGGGTGATCGTTTCGACGCCGGCGTTCTGGAGTGCCCGTTCGGCGGCCGCCCAGAGATCGAGGTGGCAGGCACGGGTGAGATCGGCGTCGAAGAGGTTTGAGACATCGGTACCAACCTCGTAACAGCAGGGGCCGATCGCCGGTCCGATGGCGGCCTGTAGCGGGCCGTCACCGAGGACGGCCGCCGCGTTGTGCACGATGCCGGAGGCAAGACCGCGCCAGCCGGCGTGAACGACTGCGAGGCGCGGGTCGTGGTCTCCTCGTCGTGCGACCGCGATGGGGACGCAGTCTGCTGTGAGGGCGAGGATAGGAACGCCTGGGGCACTGACCCAGATCGCGTCACCGTCCTGTCCTTCGTGGACGTCCTCGGCTGCGTGCACGATGGCCGTGTGCCGTTGGCGGTTGACGGCGAGCCGCATCGCGTCGGCACCGATCTCAGCGCAGGCTCTACGGCGGTTTTCTGCAATGTTGTGCGGCTCGTCTCGCTGCCCACCCAGGTTGAGTGAGTCGAATGGCCCCTCACTCACTCCGCCGTTGCGTGTCGTGAATGCAACCGCATATGGCCCTTCAGCCTGCCAGGGGATCATGGTTCGAGCCGTGCCTTGGCCTGTGCGACGAGTGTGTCGCGCGTGTTTGCAGCGGGGTCGTCTACGACCATCGATAGGAGCAGGGCGAGTGTCTGTCCGATTTCGGGGCCTGGCGAGAAGCCGAGGGCGATCAGGTCGCTGCCGTCGATTGCGAGGTCGGACAGGCGGTACGGATGCGTCTGTTCCGCGGTTGCGACCGCGCGAAATTCGGCGACGCGGTCGAGGAGGGCTCGTGTATCGGCGTCTGGAAGGCCCTTCCCGACAATGTCGGCCTCGCGGAGGTCGAGGAGTGCGAAGAGCCGGTCTTGATGTCGCGCAAGCAGTCGCCGCGCCGTCCGCGGCTTCGCAGTGCCGATGTGGAACATGTGGTGGCGCACGAGCGCAACAACCTCGTCACGGAGGCTGTTCGGGTAGCGCAAACGTCGGAGCGCGGCCGCCGCGAGCGTCGCGCCAATCGACTCGTGGCCGGGTGTTGCGCCAGGAGATCGGCGATAGAAGTGCAGGCGTCCGTCGTTTCCGAGCCACGCTGACTCCGGCTTCCCGCTGTCATGGAGTAGCGCGGCGAGCCGTACAGCAAGTGTCGTGCCAGCGTCAGCCGCGGCCTGAACTGTGACGAAGATGTGCTCATCGACGGTGTACTGGTGGTACGGATTGCGCTGATCGAAGCCGATCGCGGGAACGAGTTCCGGGAGGATCACGGCAAGCACACCGGTGTCCCGCGCCAAACGAAGAGCCGCCGCCGGATGCGTGCCGAGGAGGAGCTTCGACAACTCGCCGTGGCCATCGGCAGCAAGCCCTCCGCCGATTCGCTCTCCTGAAACAAGACGCACCGACTCGGCCTCGCTGTGCATCTGCCGCAGCGTCCCCGCATCTGGTTCGAAGCCGAACTGTGAGAGCAGGCGGAGCCCGCGGATGATGCGGAGCGGATCCTCGGCGAAGCTCGACTCCGAGACAGTTCGCAGAACGCGATTCTCGATGTCCTCCCTCCCCCGATGCGGATCGACGATCGAGCCGTCGACAAGACGGCGGGCGATCGCGTTGACCGTGAAGTCGCGCCGAGCGAGGTCATCCTCCACCGAGGCGGTGGCGTCCACAACGATCTCGAAATCATGCCGCCCAGGCCCGGTCGACACCTCACGCCGCGGAGGCGCAAACTCAATGCCTGTCGTTGCGAGGGCACGGATCTCTCGGTCAGCCGGATAGAGCCGGAAGCCGACAGCACGCCCCGCAACGATCAGGTCTTCGACCCGCCCGTGACGGGCAAGCCTGTCGTGAAGCTCGGCTGCGTCAACGCCGGGAACAAGGAAGTCGGCGTCCTTCGCTTGGCGACCGAGGAACATGTCGCGCACCGCCCCACCCACGACGTACGCGTCCAACTCCAGCGAAGCGACGTACTCCTCGATCACCTTCATTGCTGAATTGTCTCCGCGCGCGCGGTCGGGCGGTCGACCGTCAGACGGTCGCGACCGCTTCGATCTCGATCAACGCACCTGTCGGGAGCTTCGCGACCTCGACGGTCGACCGCGCAGGCGGCGTGTCGCCGATCCGTCGAGCGTAGATCTCGTTCATCGACGCAAAGTCGCCGAGGTTCTGGAGAAACACCGTCGTCTTAACGAGGTTCGCAAACGACGACCCAGCGGCGATCAAGATCGCCTCCAGATTGTTCAGCACCTGTTCGGTCTGCGGGCCGATGCCTCCGTCGACGAGTTCCTTGTCACCAGGGCGAAGAGCCACCTGGCCGGAGACGAATACGAAGCCGTTGGCAACAATCGCCTGGTTATACGGGGCCCCCTGGAACGGTGCGGGAGCGGTTTCGGTACGGATCACCTGTTTTGTCATGCGGCTCCTCCTTCGGAATGTGCGCGTACCGCCTGCCCGACGGCGGCGCCAAGCGCCTTAAAGATTGCGGCGAGGACGTGTTCGGGCTCGGTGCCCTCGACAAGTCTGATGTGGAGATTCAACCGTGCACCGGCAGCGAACTCCTCAAGGAAACGCCGGACGATGTCGTGATCGAGACCACCTACCGGTTGCCGAGAGAAGTCAACATTCGTCGCGACAAGCGGCGTCTCGGCCACCTCGAGCGAGGCGCTCGCGAGCGCCTCGTCAGCGGGCAGCATTGCCCAGCCTGATCCGGCAGCGCCCGGAACACGCAACAGCGTGGCGAGTGCATCGCCCAGAGCCCGCGCACCGGCCGCGACACCGTCGGCAGTCGCGCCAGCAGCTACGTCGAGCGTCACGTGCATACGCCCAGACCGTGCAAACAACGCAACGAGGTGATCGAGAACAGGCAGGCCCGTGGTGACATGGGCGTCGCCCCCGGCCGAGTCGATCCGAACTGCTGCGCGTGCTCCCGTCATACGAGTGAGCGTACCCCCGAATCGCTTTGCGCCGAAGCCGTGAGCGAAATGTGCCGAAAGTGCGGCCGGAATCTACCGATAGCTCTTGTAATCAGCGGATTTCGGGCTTAGCGTCGGTAGTGGGAGATGAAGTGGCGGTGGCCGATCGGCGTGGTGCTGATCGTCGCCCTGTCGGTGGGGTGCCCGACACGGGCGGTGAGACCGGTGACGGTCGGGTACACCGCGCCCGAAAATCTCGCCGGACTCCACGTGCTGCAGCGCATTCCCGCATTGCGGATCGCCGTCGTCGATGGGCGTGAGCTCGGTCGTCGCACCCCGGCTGGGCTGCATCGACTTGGCACCCCGGTAAGCCGAATCCGTCTTGGCGAGCCTGCACTGAACGCACCAAATGGCTCGGTAGCCCCTGAGTGGGCCTACCACGCGACCCGTTCCGACACCATCCCCGCCTCCGCGCTCCGTTCAGCCGCCGCGATCACGGTCGCTGTCGTCGATACCGGCGCCGACCTCTCAGCCCCTGACATCGGTGCGAAGTCACCAACCGTCCACAGCGTCGTCGCTGACACCTTGCAGCCCGACCTCTCGGGCCACGGCACGTTCGTAGCATCGCTTGCAGCTGGTTCGATCACAAACGACGAAGGGGTTGCCGGCTTCGGCGGTGACGCAAAGCTCATGATCGTTCAGGCAAACCGTGGCACCAACGCGTTTACCGATATCGACGAAGCCGCCGCGATCGTCTGGGCTGTGGATCAGGGCGCGAAGATCATCAACCTCAGCATCGGCGGCTCGCAAACGTCAGAAGCCGAGCGTGAAGCAGTGGCGTACGCAACCGCCCGCGGTGTGCTGCTCGTGGCGCCCGCAGGCAACACCGGCGGCATCGGCGACGCGCCAACCTATCCGGCCGCGCTGCTCGGCACCGCCGGCCTCGTGGTCGGGGCATCGACAACCACCGGCACACGGGCGTCATTCTCGACAACCGCGCCCTACGTCTCAGTGCTCGCCCCCGGGGTGAAGATTCTGGGCGCTGTGTCGGCGTCGGCGCCAACGTCCCAGTTTGTGCGGGTGAAGCTCACGGGGTCAACAGTCGGCCAATACGCCTATGGGACAGGAACGTCGTACGCCGCGCCAATCGCGGCGGGCATCGCGGCCGTCGTGTGGGGCACGAATCCGGGGCTCACGGCAGGCCAGGTCGTCCAGATCATCCAAGCGAGCGCGTCGCAGCGCGGAACCCGCACCCCAGAGGCCGGCTACGGCGTCGTTGACGCGGCGGGGGCCGTCGCCCTCGCCCTCGGACAGACGCCCCCAAAGGTGACGCCGAATCGTCTCGCGTCGGTCAAACCGACACTCACGACATCGACCGTCGTGAACCTCCGCAACTGGTCGTCCACGTCGACGCGGACGCCGACGACCTCCGCCACAGCGCGCTGAGACCGGCTACTGACGATCGATAACGGCGCCGAGGGCCCGCAGTCGCTCGTCAATCCGCTCGTACCCGCGGTCGATCTCCCCCACGTTCCCAATGATCGACGTGCCTTCAGCGCACAGTGCTGCAATCACAAGTGCCATTCCCGCGCGAATGTCCGGACTCGACATGCGCTGGGCGTACAGCTTCGCTGGGCCGGCGACGATCGCGCGATGCGGATCGCACAGAATGATGCGAGCACCCATCGACACAAGCTTGTCAACGAAGAACAAGCGGTTCTCGAACATCTTCTCGAAGATCAAGATCGTCCCCTCGGCCTGCGTCGCGACTGCAAGCGCGATCGACGTGAGGTCGGCAGGAAACGCGGGCCATGGGCCATCCTCGATCTTCGGAATCTGACCACCAATGTCGTTTTGGATCACGAGCTCCTGGCCCGCCGGAACGTGGACAGACGTGCCCTGAATCTCCACCCGCACCCCAAGTCGCTCAAACGCCGGCAGGATCGAGATCAAGTCGTCGGGCGCGGCGTCGTCGATCGTGACATCGGAACCCGTAACAGCCGCCAGCCCGATAAAACTCGCCACCTCAATGTGCTCGGGTGCGATGCGATGCGAGCCACCGCTCAGCCGATCGACGCCCTGAATGTGCAGCACGTTCGAGCTGATGCCGTCGATGTGCGCTCCCAGCGACACGAGGAATCGACACAGGTCCTGCACGTGGGGCTCGCATGCCGCGTTGCGAATCACGGTGTCACCCGGAATCAGCGACGCCGCCATCACGGCGTTCTCGGTCGCCATCACCGACGCCTCGTCAAGGAAGATCTCCGTGCCCGCGAGCTTGTCGGCGCGCATCTCGTAGCGATCGCCGATCTCGACGACCGCACCCAACTGCTCAAACGCATGCAGGTGCGGGTCGAGCCGGCGACGTCCAATCACGTCACCGCCAGGCGGTGGCACGCTTGCTCTGCCCACACGTGCGAGTAGCGGGCCCGCAAGCAGGAACGAGGCGCGGATGCGGTTGGCAAGCGAAGCATCGATCTCCGAGGTCGTGATCGTGGCGGCACACACCGAAACGGTGTTCGCGGCAGTCCACTGCGCGTCTGCTCCAAGCTGTTGAAGCAGCTCCACCATCGTCTCAACATCGCGAATCCGCGGGACGTTCTCCAGCGTCACCCGTTGATCGGTGAGCAGGCATGCGGCAAGGATCGGCAGAGCGCCGTTCTTGTTGCCGGCAGCACGGATGCGCCCGCTGAGACGGTGGCCACCCTCAATCACGAACGATTCGGCGACGGTGTGCCTGGCGACAGTCTGGGACACGACGGTCGCTATCGTACCGCCCACCTTGACTCCCACCCGAAACCAGGCTTGGTCGACGCTGACCGAGTACACAAAGAGCGAGGCGCTCCTCCGCCATGCTCTCGCAGTCGAGGCATCGACAGCCTCGTACGCAGCCCGTTTTGGTGCCGACGAGGAGCTTTGGCGCGTCGCCGCGCTGCTGCATGACTTCGACTATGAGATGCACCCCACGCTGGATCAGCATCCGCAGGACGGCGCACCGATTCTGCGCGAGCTTGGCTATCCCGAAGAGGTAATCGAAGCCGTCCTCTCACACGCAAACCACCTGGGCATCCCTCGGGTGACGCCGTTGCAGAAGGCGTTGTTCGCATGCGACGAACTGTCGGGCTTCGTGCACGCATGCGGTCTCGTGAGGCCTACTGGCCTTGAAGGGCTCGAGCCGAAATCTGTGCGGAAGAAGCTCAAGCAGCCGTCATTTGCGGCCGGGGTCGATCGCGCGGACGTCTACGAGGGTGCAGAGCTGCTCGAGATCGACCTCGACGAGCACATCGCAAACGTGATCGCAGCACTTCAGCCGATCGCAGCCGACCTCGGCTTGCGTAACGGCGACGACGCCTAAGCGTCGGTCGCGGTCTCAGTCTCGGCCGCAGGTGCGGTCGGGGTCTCGTCTACCAGGGCCGTGTCTGCTGCGACGGCCTCTGCGGGCGCGACTGCTGGCGGCGTCGGCGGTGGCGGAATCTCGCTCGGCAATGGCACATCAACTTCGACGGGAGCGTGGTCGGAGAGGAGCTTCCCGTTGAACATGCGCGCATCTTCGGGCCACACACGAACGGTTCCGGGCCTCGCACCGCGCACGAGAACGTTGTCGATCAGCGAGGCGGTCGAAACGTACGGTGCCTCGTCAGGCTCCGTCGGGTGCGTCAGCTCACGAATGGTCTGCGATTCCGACCCCTTGATGTTGAAGTCGCCACCGATGATCACGATCTCGTCAAGCTCCGACCCGCGGTTCATGAAATTCGCGGCGCGGCGGAGTTCGGCATCGGCAAGTCGCAGGTCTTTCGGATGTGACGTCAGGTGAACGTTCGCGATGAACACCCGCTCGCGTGTGGCGGTGATCTCAAGGTGCGCGCTCAGCAAGACGCGACGCTCCTTCTGCCACCAACGCATCTGCTTCGGTGTGAGCCCAAGCCGCGCACCCTCGGATTCGCAGAACGGATTCGTGTTGAGGGTCGTGAACTTAATCGAACGGATCGTGAAGCCCTTGCCCAGCAGGATCACGTTTCCTTGCCCAGCAACGCCTGAGCGGAGCTTGCCGGGATGGATCGACGTGATCGCCTTCGCGACGCCAGCCGGGAGCGGAAGCACACCCAGGCGAGGTCTCATGGTCCGCGTCGTGAACGCCTTCATGCCGCTCCAGGATTCGAGCCGGCCAAGCGCCCACGCCGGAACCTCCTGCAGCAAGACGACCGGCGGGCGATCCTCGGTCACACGTCGCACCATCTCCTCGAGGTAGGCCTTTCGGCCCGGCGGGGACGTGTTTCCGTGAAAGAGGTTCCAAGTGCGGATCAGCATCCCCTTTACTGTACGGCTCATGCGTGTCGTCGTCACGGATCCCCCTGCATTTACCCCTTGGTATGACCATGAGCTGGCGTGCGCGCTTGCGCGGGCCGGGGCTGACGTGACGGTGTCCACTTCACGTTTTCGTTTTGGTGCGCTTCCCGCGCCGGAGGGCTACCGCCGCACGGAGCGCTTCTATCCGTTGTCGTCGCGGCTGTTTCGGCGCTCGCCGTTGCGTATCCCGTTGAAGGTGGCAGAGCACGCGTTTGTCGCGGCGTCACTCGCAGCGACGCACCCTGACGTGCTGCACGTGCAGTGGCTTGCGCTGCCCCAGGTCGACATGCACCTGCGCTATCGCGCGCCAACGGTCTTCACGGCGCACGATCTGCTTCCGCGCCGTACGGCCGGGAAGCGCAAGCTGTGGCAGACGGCCTTGCAGCGTTTTGACCGTGTCGTCGTCCACACCGAGCGTGGCCGTGAGGTGATGGGTGAGCTTGGTGTGGAGGCTCGTGTGATTCCGCACCCGGTGTATCCGAGCTCGGCGATTCGGGCTGACGACGGCGCGACAGTGTTGGCATTGGGGGTGATCCGGCCGTACAAGGGCATTGCCGATTCGGTTGAGGTTGTGCGGAGGCTGCCGGGCGCGCGTCTTCTCGTTGCGGGCGATCCGGCGATGCCGATTGATGAGCTTCGTGCCGCGCCGCGTACGGAGTGGCGGCTCGGCTACCTCTCCGCGGCTGAGCTTGATCGTGCGCTTTCCGATACGACGGTTGCGCTGTTCCCGTATCGCCCTGAGATTGATCAGTCGGGCGCGCTGCTGCAGGCTCTTGGAGCTGGTGTCCCGGCGGTTGTCTATGACGTGGCGGGGTTGGCCGACCCGATTCGTGCGTTTGGGGCGGGACGGGTTGTTCCGGCTGGTGATGTTGATGCGTTGACTGCGGCTGTTGGGGAGCTTCTGGGTGATCCGGTGGCGCTCGCTGGGGCGCGGGCTGGTGCTGAGCGTGCTCGTGCGGCGTTGACGTGGGATGCGGCCGCCGCGGCTCACCTCGCGCTGTATGAGGAGCTGTTGTAGTGATGTTTCGCCGTTCTCGGTTTGGCGATGTGATCTCGCGTCAGCTCGACCTGTTTGAGCGTGATCACCCGTTTGTGATCCGTGAGGCGCAGGAGCGGCTTGATCTCTACAACCGCGCTGATCGCGACGAGGCCGAGGAGCTGTATGGCGATTATGTCGACGCGGTTGAGACGGGCGTCGAGATCCTTGCCGACCTGCGTGACACGTTCGCGCGGACGCTTGAGGAGGGGCCCGACGAGGAGTATGAGCGGGCGTTCAACAAGGCGGTCGCCAAACGCCTCCCCCGCTTCGCGCTCGACATCGAGAACACCTAGCCCAACTCGACGCGACCCGCTTCGCCGCGTCCTTTCTGCGGTGTCAGACACCTTTTTCTGTCAAGTGTCTTCTGGAACATCTTTGTAACGTTTTCAGTGAAGCCTGTTCGTGATGACTCGCGGCTCGAAGCCTTATGAACAAACGGTTCTGTTCTTTGGGCGGATTGTGCGAATGTTGCAAAGTTGCGCCAACGTTGCCCTTGACAAGATTTGGTGTCTGACACCGGGGTTTAGACACCGGGGTTTAGGCAGCCCGCGCACGGGTGCCGCTGTCGGCGCAGCGTGGTGACCGGCCGGAGCGCTGCCGGCGGCACGTGCGGATCTCAGTGGAAGTGATGGGCGGGCGGAAGCGCCGAATGCACTTCCGCCTCGCTCGACACACGCCGCGCAAGCGGACCAAGCGTCTCCACCGCATCAACAAGCACGTTCTCGTTCCGCCCCACCCGTTCAAAACGTCCACGAGCAAGCAGCAACGGCTCCCCACGAACAACCGCTCGATGACGGTCGTACACATCAGGCGGGATGATCAGGTTCATCTGCCCAAACTCATCCTCAAGAAGCATGAAGACGATCCCGTTCGCAGTCGCCGGACGCTGACGCGCAACCGCCATGCCCGCAACCGCAACCCGACTCCCATGCTGCACCTCTCGCAACTCAAGACTCGAACGAACATCGCGAAGATGCGGCCGCAACAGCTGAAGGGGATGAAGCCCCACCGACAGCGAGGTATGCCGGTAATCCGCAAGCATCCGCTCCCAGTCAGTCTGAACCGGAAGCTCAGGAAGCTCAGCCGTCGGTTCAAGCGGCAACACAAGCTGACGTGAACCACCTTTCACCGCTACCGGCCGCGGAGTGATTCCCAGCCGCCAAAGCAGATCACGACGCGCACCCCAAGCGTCACAGGCACCTGCCGCAACAAGCGCCGACAACGCAGCCGACGACGCCGACGCACGTCGCGTGAGATCACTCACATCGCCGTACGGCTGCCCCAACGCGAGTGCGCGAGCCTCATCGGTTCCCACCGACCGGATGTAGCCAAGGCCAATCCGTACCGCACCGCTTTCGACGGTGCATTCCGCAGCACTCACGTTGATGTGCGGCGGCAAGACGCTGACACCACGCCTCTGCGCATCACGAACGAGCGAAGCCGGCGGATAAAAGCCCATCGGCTGCGCATTCAGCAACGCACAAAGGAACTCGGCTGGGTAGTACCGCCGTAGCCACGCCGACTGGTAGGCGAGCAGCGCAAACGCCGCAGCATGGGACTTTGGAAAGCCGAAGCCGGCAAAGCCAACGAGCTTGTCGTAGATCACATGCGCCGTCTTCTCGTCGATGCTGTTGCCAATACAGCCAGCCACGAATCGAGGACGGAACGCCTCGATCGCCGCTTCGCTCCGCTTGCGACTCATAGCCCGGCGCAGCCCCTCCGCCTCCCCAACGCTGAACCGTGCAGACGCCATCGCAACGCTCAACACCTGATCCTGAAACACAACAACACCAAGGGTGTCCTGCAACGCCTCACGCAACGACTCATGCTCAACCGGATACGTGAACGCCGGGTTGTCGCGCAGCTTCTGCCGCCGTTCGATGTAGGGATTCACCGCCTTGCCTTGGATCGGGCCCGGGCGGACAAGCGCAACCTGCACAGTGAGATCGTCGAGGTTTTCAGGACGTGTTCGGAGCAAACTCTGCATCTGGGCGCGGCTCTCGATCTGAAAGACCCCCACGGTGTCGGCAGCCTGGATCTCGGCATACACCCCGGCATCATCGAGTGGAATACGTGAGAGATCGATTGGCTCACCATGCAACTTCGCAATCTGGACGACCGCGTCCTCAACAGCGGACAGCATCCCGAGGCCAAGGAGGTCGATCTTCAGAAAGCCGGCGTCCGCGCAGGAGTCCTTGTCCCACTGGCAGATCTGGCGGCCAGCCATCGCCGCTGGTTGAACCGGCACAAGATCGATCAGCGGGCGGGTTGAGATCACCATGCCGCCCGGATGCTGCGAGATATGACGCGGAAGACCTGATATCTCCCGGGTCAGCTCACGGAACGCATCCCAGCGGGGGCCGTGGTGGTCGCCTGGAACGCGGTCAAGCTCCTCCCCCACCCGTGCCGCATCCCAGCCGTCAGTCACACGTGCGAGCCGTTCAAGCTCTGCGTACGGAAGCCCCAACGCCTTCCCCACATCACGGATCGCTCCCCGGCTGCGGTAGGTCGAGAAGGTTGCGACAAGGGCGGCGTGATCGCGCCCCCAACGATTCGTTGCGGCAACGATCAGCCTTTCGCGGATGTCACGCGGAAAGTCGAGATCGATATCGGGTACCGAGGCGAGCTCGTCGTTCAGGAACCGCCCAAGCGAAAGGTTCGCCTCAACCGGATCGACATGCGACAGGCCAGTGAGGTAACAGACGATCGACCCGACGCTCGAGCCACGCCCCCGTCCAGGAGGCAGAACAAGCCTGGGGCTGCCGGGGCCACGCACCTCGTTGGCGCATGCGCGGGCAAGCTCAAGCACCTCCCAGTGGAGCAGGAAGAAGCCTGCAAGGCCGAGGCGGTGGATGAGCGCCAACTCCTCATCGAGCCGCTGCCGTGCCTGACGGCGAAGTGCCGTCTCGGTCGGATACCGCCCAGCAAAAGCGTGCTCACAGATTGTGCGCAGCTGCACATCTGCAGGCTCGGGACCGTCAGAGAAGTCGGGATAGCGGTACCCGAGCTCCTGGGTGAGATCGAATGTGCACCGGTCGGCGATCTCCCGGCTGCGAAGCGCAGCATCCCGCGGGAGCCGCTCCACCATCGCTTCAGGGCTTGCCAAGACACATTCATGGTTGCCCCGCCGCTCACGCTCACTGCCGTCGAGTGACGCACGATGGCGAATCGCGACCAGCGTGTCTTGCAGCCGTCCGCGCCGCTCGTGATGAGCGTGGACATCTCCCGTTGCGACTGTTGCGACACCGAGCTGTGCCGCGAGGTCGACAAGCGCGTGGTTACGTCTCGCATCGCCACGCTCGAACGGCCGTTGCAGCTCGACGTAAAACGCGCCAGGAAACGCCTTTGCGAGTGTGGCAGCACCGTTGGGATCGACCACAGCAAGGCCGTTGCGGGCACAGCCCGAGAGACACACAAGCCCTTCCGCGTACGCGGCCACCTGGTCGAGGGTGACCTTTGGCGGGAGCGCGTCGCGGTGTTCCTTGCCCACACGTCGTGTTTCGGCATGCGCAAGCGTGAGGAGGCGACAGAGGTTTGCGTACCCGCGTGACGACTCGCAGAGAAGCGTGATGTGAGCGTCACCAGCAAGGGAAACCTCGGCTCCCGTGATCGCGCGTAGGCCAAGCGCCTTCGCTGCGTGAGCGAACTCAAGCGAGCCATAGACACCGTCGTGGTCGGTGAGCGCGAATGCGTCATAGCCGAGGTCAACCGCACGCGCTGCCAGCTCCTCCGGCAACGACGCCCCATCGAGAAACGAGTACGCCGAGTGCGCGTGGAGTTCGACATACAGTGGCGAAGCGGTCATGCCGGGTGCCGATCGTCGTAGGCTTTCGTCATGACCTACGACGACCTCATCGATGAGCTTGTGCACCGGTACGCCCATGTCGGGACGAAGAAGATGTTCGGCATGGAGTGCTTCACCGCGAACGGGAAGGCCGTTGGTGGTCGGGCGGCTGACGGGCTGCTCGTGAAACTGACTGACCCAGTGATGCATGCCGCGGCAATGGCCCTTTTGGGATCGCATGCGTTCGACCCGATGGGTGGACGCCCAATGAAGCAGTGGGTTGTTGTGCCGCCTGCGCACGCCGCCCAGTGGGCGCGGCTTGCTGAGGCCGCAGTCTCGTAACGCCCAGTCTGGGTAGCGCGCGAAAGCTGCCGTTCACGCACGCTGCGTGAACCACGTGCCGTTTTCGTCGTCGCGATACACGACGGCGTTCTCTCCCGTTTCGAGCACAACATCGAAGTAGCGGCGGATGATCGGCTCTTCTGTCCACCAGCGATCGACAATCCGCCACTCTTCGCGCACTGCCGCAACCGCGCTGCGGTTGATGCGAAACGGAATGCCGTTGGCGTGAGCCTCGACGAGTGCGGGACGTGGAGCGTTCAGTCGACGGGGAGGCCGTGAGAAGCCGTTCACTGGCGGCCTCCCGAGTGCTCCTACGCCTGAACTCCCCGGGCCTACTCCTCGCGCGGAATGAGCAGCGCTCTGGCCTCGGGAATGCGTGACCATGGCGCCACCTCCACAACCGTTGAGATTCCACCGGATCCGACAGCTGCGCGCACTTGGCGCAAGCCTTCACGGAGCCGACCTTTCAAAGCATCGCCCTCAAGCTGAACGAGTTCGAGCTGTTCGCCTGTGTGTTCAGCAAGCGACACGATCTCAAGTCGAAGCTTCAGCACAGGCGCGCTGATCTCGCCGAGTTTCGGGCCCAGCGCAGCCCGTAGGCGCGCAGGGTCGGCAGTTGCTTCACGAAGCGTCACCGTACGCCGCCACGACCCGCCGCCAGCAAGCCGAACCCAGATCGCAAGTTTCCGCGGCGGACGGCCCTCGCGCTCGGGTCGCGCCAGCAGGCGATCAACCAAAGCCGAGAGACCCCGCCGCAAGGTGAGCTCGTTGCCGACCGCCTCCGGGAACTCGAGGGTTTCGGCGAGCGGCTCGACGGCTTTACGAGGCGTCACCCTCCCGTCATGCTCACCCCTTGCCAGGCTCCAGGCGCGCTGTCCGTCCGGCCCCAACCGTTCGGCGACAGCGCCCCCAGGTAGCCCTGCAAGTTGTCCAATCGTGCGTACACCAAGCTCTTCCAACTCTTCGTACCGTGTCCGTTCGAGCGGCAGTAGGGTGAGAGGCAGGGGCGCGAGAAACGACCGTGTGCGTTCATCGGAGACGATGAGCGCTTGCCCTGCTCGAGCAACGCCGGCGGCAGCAAGCGCCGCGAACCGTCGCTCCGCTGCCCCTGCACGTGCCGGCCAGAGCGGGCCGATGACAGCGAGCGCCCGTTTGAGCGCCGGCTCCAGGCCGCCGTAGAGCCGCTCAACCCCGTTTGTTTCAAACAACACCGTGCCCGGCTCGACCGACTCAACGGCAATGCCGGCGTCTTCAAGCCGCCGCAGCACTCCCTCCCATGCCTGTTCGACTGCCGCCGGGTCGCGCTCGACGAGCACCAGTTCTGGAACGAGCGCCAGCGCCTCGCCAAGACGCATGCCGGGACGCACTCCTTTCGCCGCTGCCGCAGGCGTTACCGAGCCAAGAAGTGGTTCGCTTCCAGGCTCTGGGCCCAGTGCCGCCGGGCCCAGCTCGACACCCGGGCGGCGGCGCAGAGCAGCTCCGAGGTCGAATGCGGGGATGACGATTGCAGCGATCACGGAACGTATGTTCTATACCGAACGTACGTTCGTGTCAAGGTTCGCAGACGTTAGCCTGCACGAGCGCAGAGAACGTCGTGCTAGGCCGTGATCTCGGCTGCTTGACCGACCATGCGCGTGAAGCGCGGCACGGTTGTCAGTAGGTCGATCTGTGCGCAGTAGACGATGTCGTCCTCAAGTCCTGGCGGCCCATAGGTGCGCGCATTGAGCCCTGCGAGCGGATCGGGATAGGCCTGCGCGACGAGTGCGGCTGCGATCGCAGCGTCACTTCGAACACCGCCAAGTGCCTCAACGATCTTGCCGGCGCAGTAGGCGTCGTCAAACGCGAACGCACCCTTGTAGCCCGCACAGATCACTGCGACGTCTCCCCCGCCCGCTGCCGCCTTCGCGGTTTCAACGAGCGCACTGAGATTGAGCAGCGACCCGATCAGCACCGTTTTGCAGTGATCGACAGCCGTGAGGATCGTTGCTGTTCCGTTCGTGGTCGACAGAATCAGCGACTTCGCCCGCGGGCCTTGCGCGAACTCTCGTGGTGAGGCACCAACATCGAACCCTTCGACGACGACACCGTTGCGCTCACCGCCGACAACCGCCTCACCGTGCAGCTCTGCACGCAGCGCATTCGCTTCGTCGATCTCGCGGCAGCAAAGCACCCGCTCGTACCCCGACGAAAGTGCCTGAGCGATCGACGAGGTCGCACGGACAACATCGACCACGATGCCGACCGCGGCTGTTGCCGACTCTCCTGGCGTGAACGCGACATGAACCCGCACGGCCGATACGCTAGTCGCCGATGAGCACCAGCCCGAGCACTTGTTATCGCCATCCCGATCGGGAGACAGGACTCTCGTGCTCGGAATGTGGTCGCCCGATCTGTTACGAGTGCATGACTCCTGCGCCTGTCGGGCTGCGCTGTCCTGAACATTCGGGCAAGCCGCAAGGCATCCACAAGGTCACTGCTGCGGCTGAGCGAGCGGTCACCGGTGTCGGCGGGCGTCGGATCAATGCTGTCACTACCGCGCTCATCACGATCAATGTCGCCGTCTACGTGCTTGAGCTCGTGTCGGGCGGAACGATCAACGGTCTCCAGAACACGATCGAAGCGCACGGTGCGCTCGTCGCAAACGGGTACCTGCAGGGCGAACCGGTGGGGCTGCTTCATGGAGATTGGTGGCGGCTCATCACCTCAGGCTTCCTGCACTACGGCCCGATGCACCTTGGCCTCAACATGTTCAGCCTCTACTACGCCGGATCGTTCCTTGAATCGGCGATCGGCCGGTGGCGATTCTTGCTGCTGTACATCGTCTCGATTCTGGTTGGCAGCGCCGGCGCGCTCATAACTTCCCCGGACGCGATCTCGCTTGGCGCGTCTGGCGGGATCTTCGGTGTGCTCGGCGGACTGTTCGTGCTCGAACGTCGCGGCGCGATCTCGACCGGCGGGCAGATTCTCGGCCTGATCGTCTTGAACCTCGTGTTTACGTTCGCCCTCTCGAGCTTCATCTCGGTTGGCGCGCACATCGGCGGTCTCATCGGTGGCGTCGTCTTGATGGCGGCGCTTGTGCAGTTCCGCCGCTCCTGGCAGCTCTCGCTCGCCTCAGCAGGCTTTGTGGCGGTCGTCGCCGTGTTTGTCGCCTACAACGCCATCTAGGGCGCGTCTCACCCGCTCAGCGCCTCTGAGCGCGTCGTGACGCTCCTCGAACGCGGGGTTCAGCCGCCGGCAGCGACGTACTTCGCGGCACCCGACTCTTCGAGTGCCGCCTGCGCTGCTGCAAGCCGAGCGACCGGCACACGGAACGGCGAGCAAGAGACGTAGTCGAGGCCCAAGCTGTGGCAGAACCGCACCGAGCGCGGCTCTCCTCCGTGCTCGCCGCAGATCCCGATCTTCATGCCTGGGCGGGTCGCCCGACCGCGTTCGATTCCGATCCGCATCAGATCACCCACACCCTCTTGGTCGAGAACCTCGAACGGGTTCCGTTCAAGCACGCCATCTTCGAGATAGCGGGTGAGGAACTTGCCTTCGGCGTCGTCGCGCGAGAAGCCAAGCGTCGTCTGCGTCAGGTCGTTCGTGCCAAACGAGAAGAACTGCGCCTCCTCGGCGATCGAACCGGCCTGCACACATGCGCGGGGAAGCTCGATCATCGTTCCAACTTGATGCTCGATTGCGGGGGCCTCTTCTGCCCACACCTGTTCGGTCAGCTCCTTCAGGCGATGGAACTCCTCTCGGAACCCGACGAGCGGGTGCATGATCTCGACGAGTGGCGCTTCGCCGCGTCGACTCTGTACCGCTGCGGCAGCACGCGCGATTGCCCGAATCTGCATCTCGTAGATCTCCGGATACATCAGCCCGAGGCGACATCCGCGGCTGCCGAGCATCGGATTCTGCTCCTTCAGTGAGCGAATGCGGGAGCGCATACGTTCGTCGGTGGCCTCTGCCTCACTCGGGAGAAACTCGTGCAGTGGCGGGTCGAGGAGACGAATCGTGACGGGCAGTCCCGCCATCGCCTCGAAGATACCGTCGAAATCAGCCTGCTGAAACGGCAGTAGCCGATCGAGCGCGGCCCGACGTCCGGCCTCGTCCTCGGCAAGGATCATCTCTTGCACGACCGGTAGGCGCTCCTCACCAAAGAACATGTGCTCGGTGCGGCAGAGGCCGATGCCTTGGGCACCGAACTCCCGCGCACGCACAGCGTCGGCGGGCGTGTCAGCGTTCGCGCGCACCTTCAGGCGGCGCAGCTGATCGGCCCAGCCGAGAACGGTCTCGAGGTCGTCGTTCAGCTGCGGGGGAACAAGCGGGATCTCACCCAGGAACACACGCCCGGTGCCACCGTCGATCGTGATCCGATCACCCTCATGCAGCTCGACTCCGCCAATGATTGCCACGCCTGGACGGATCTCAAGCCCCTCACAGCCGGCGACGCATGGCTTCCCCATGCCGCGGGCGACTACCGCCGCATGCGATGTCATGCCGCCGTGGACGGTGAGGATGCCCTGGGCGGCGATCATCCCGTGGATGTCGTCGGGTGTCGTCTCGAAGCGGACGAGCACGACCGGCCCGTTCTTCGCTTTTTCGACCGCGGTGTCAGCGTCGAAGACGATGCCGCCGCTTGCGGCACCCGGACTTGCGTTCAATCCCTTCGCGGCAACCTCGTGGGTTGCGTTCGGATCGATGCCCGGGTGCAGGAGCTGGTCGAGCTGTGCTGCATCGATGCGGCTGACGGCTTCGTCTGAGGTGATCAACCCCTCCTCGACCATCGATACGGCCGCCTTGAGCGCTGCTGCCGATGTGCGTTTCGCTGCGCGTGTCTGCAGCAGGTAGAGGTGGTCGTCCTCGATCGTGAACTCGATGTCCTGCATGTCGCGGTAGTGCTCTTCGAGGCGTTGCATCGTGGCGAGCAGCTGTTCATAGGCGCGCGGGAGCGTTGCGGCCATCGCCTCAACGGGCTGCGGTGTGCGGATACCGGCAACAACATCCTCGCCCTGCGCGTTTGCGAGGAACTCGCCGTACACCTCTCGCGCACCTGTCGATGGATTGCGAGTGAAGGCGACACCTGTGCCCGATCCCTCACCCTTGTTGCCGAACACCATCTGCACCACGTTGACGGCTGTGCCGATGTCGTCGCTGATCTCGTTGGCGCGTCGATACACCTGCGCGCGAGGGGTGTCCCACGAGTCGAACACGGCGCGCACGGCACGCAGCAGCTGCGTGGTCGCGTCGGCCGGGAACTCTTCGCCCTTCGCGTCGCGGTAGATGGTTTTGAACTCGTCGACCAGCCACTTCAGATCGTCGGCGGTGAGATCGGTGTCGAGTGCGACGCCGCGCTTGACCTTGAGATCGGAAAGCGTGTTCTCGAAACGATGTGGCGCGATGCCGTCGACGACCTCGCCGAACATCTGGATCAATCGGCGGTAGCTGTCGTAGGCAAACCGCGGGTTGCCGGTGCGTGCTGCGAGACCAGCTGCAGCCTCATCGTTGAGACCAAGGTTCAAAATCGTGTCCATCATCCCGGGCATCGACACGGCGGCACCTGAGCGCACCGAGACGAGAAGCGGATCATCGTGACTGCCAAACGGCTTGCCGGTCGTGCGCTCCAAGCTCTCGATGTGCTGCGCCACTTCCGCCTCAAGCCCTTCAGGCAGGTCGTGCGTGCGCATGTACGCGCGGCACGCGTCGGTCGTGATGGTGAAGCCCGCCGGAACCGGCAGACCCATGAGCGTCATCTCGGCAAGGCCAACGCCTTTACCACCGAGAAGCTCGCGCCCTCCACCAGAGGGCTCATCGAAATCGAAGACGTACCGCGTTCCTGCCAAGACGGGCCATTGATACCAGACGCTGCGGAGGTATGCGGTCGAGACGTGCTCCGCTCAGCTTGGACCTATGGAAGCACCCGTCGGGCGCCTGCCCGGACGGTCAGCGACGGCGGCGGGACCTATATTCCGCGATCCACGCGGTGCTCCGCAGCGCGAACCAGAACGGCGTAAAGATCCCATAGAACACGACGAGCGCGACAATCAGCGCGACCATCCAGACGAGCCATCGCCACAAGGGGACACGCGGTTTCGACTTCACACGTTGTCCTGGTCACGCGTTGGAGGCTCAAAGCTCGTCACCGTTGTTGCGCCCACCGACCGAACGATGCGGAGCGCGATCTCCTCGATCGACAGCTCCGACACGTCGATCACCGGGCATCGCAAGCGTCGAAAGACCGCGTTTGCGAAGTCGAGCTCCTCGTAGATGCCGTTGAGGTCGGCGTAGCTCTTGTTGCCGCCCATCATCTGGATGCGTTCCGACCGAATCTCGGCCAAACGATTCGCGTCGATCGTCAGTCCGACGATCTTCTTCGGGTCGGCTTTGAAGAGCTCCTCCGGTGGGTCGATGCCGTTGACGAGCGGAACGTTCGTGGTCTTGAGGCCGAGGTAGCCGAGGTACATCGAGAGCGGCGTCTTCGACGTACGCGACACGCCAACGAGCACGACGTCGGCCTTCCCGAGAGCGCTGCCCACACCGTCGTCCGTCTTGACGGCGAACTCGATCGCCGAGATGCGCCGGAAATAGCGGTCGTCCAACGGCAGTCGGGCCCGCGGCGTCATGCGTGCGGCCTGGCCGCTGACCTTGGCAATCGCCCGCAACGGCTGCGCAAGCACGTCGCAGTAGTGAATGTGTGCGGCACGACACAGACGCCGCATCTCCGTCCGAAGTTGCGGTTCGACGAGCGTGTAGATCGCAACTGCCGGCTGCCCGCGCATCCGCTCAACAACAAGGCGCAAGTGGGAGACGGTTTCGACGCGAGGATGCCGAATCACCTGAAAGTTTCCGTCAGGGAACTGGACTTCGGTCGCCATCACGATGCGTGCGGCGGTCTCGCCTGTCGCATCGGAGACGATGTGAAGCTGAACGGAAGGTGCTGCCGGATCGCCCACCGGCGGGACTCTACGTGCGTTCGATAGCGGCGGCAGACGGCTTCACACGAAGCACACGAGCGACGGGAGCTGGCAGCCACCAGTTCCAGCGGCCAAAGAGCGACACGAGGGCTGGAACGATCAACGCACGCACGACCGTCGCGTCGAGGATGATGCCGGCGCCGAGGCCCGTGGCGAAGATCTTGATGACCGTCTCAGGCCCTGAGCCAAGTGCGGCGAAGGCCAAGAAGAGGATCAACGCCGCGCTCGTCACAAGGCGACCAGTGCGCCCAATACCGGTGATGACGGCGGCATCGGTCGATCCGTGTTCGTCGTACTCCTCGCGCACACGCGAGAGGATGAACACCTCATAGTCCATTGAGAGTCCGAAGAGGAACGCGAACACCATGAGTGGGATGAACTCCGTAATCGCGTTCGTCGCGGGAATCCCCCAGATCAGGTCGGACCCGTACCCCTTCTGCCAGACGAGGACGAGCACCCCCCACGCCGCGGCAACAGACAGCAGGTTGAGCACGACCGCCTTCAGTGGCAGCAGGATCGACCTGAACGCGCGGGCGAGCAATACGAGCGTGAGAATCGACACGAGCGCGATCATCAGGGGGAAGTTCCCGTAAACCGCCGACACGAAGTCGGCGCTCTGTCCCGGTGTGCCACCCACCGTTGCTGCGTTGCCGTGTGCGGCTCGCTTCAGACGACTGTCGAGGCTGCGTCCCCATGCAGAGTCACCGTCTTGGGTCGGAAACACCGTGAGCAGGCGCGTGCCACCAGCAGTCCAGGCCGCAGGTGCGGCGACCGCCGAAACACCGTCGACGCTCGAGAGCGCCGACCGGGCGGCTGGGACTTGGAGGGGATCGTTGACGAGCACGGCGAACGGCGTGAGCGTCCCTGAGCCCAGCCCGGCCTGCTCAAGCGCGACGAGACCATCGTGAGCGTCACCCGACGCCGAGAGCGTGTCGGCCTTCGGCGAGCCGAGCTGGATCTGGGTCGCAGCAACCGCAAGCGCGACGATCACGGCGAGTCCGGCAAGCGCGGTGACGTATCGATGGCGCACCGTGAACCGCCCCCAGCGTGTCCAGAAGCGGCTCGCATGGCCCTCATGACGGAAGCGCGGCCAATCAAGCCGCGGCCCGACCGTGGCGAGGATCACAGGGAGCAGCGTGATCGCAACCGCGACGCTCACAACCGGGATCAACATGCCGGCGTACCCGACGCTGCGCAAGAACGGCACCGGCAGCACAACGAGCGAGAGCAACCCGATGCTCACCGTGGTTCCCGAGAACACAACTGCCGATCCGGCTGTCGCCATCGCCCGCTCGACCGCGGCGACATTCTCAAGCCCGTTCGCGCGCTCCTCACGCCATCGCATCACAAGCAGCAGCGCGTAGTCGATGCACACGCCGAGTCCGATGAGCGCGACCAGGAAGGTGACGATGAAAGACACCTGCGCGAACGTTGTGATCAGCCACATCACCATGAACGTCGCGACGATCGCGAAGATCGCCATCACGATCGGCACAAATGCGATGAACGACGCGAACACAAACGCGAGCACTGCGAGTGCGCCGACACCACCGATGAACGCCTCCAGAAACACGCCTGGGCCCTGGCCGTTGTTGGAGCTGCCCGCGTCGGCCAACGCATCCAAACCGGTGACATGCCACGACGCGCCGTCAAGCGTTTGGGTTGCAAGCGCTGACCGGATCGCCTTCGCTTCGAGGGCGCCGCCTCCGAAGCCACGATCCTTCTGCACATGCAGGTAGGCGAGAATGAACGTTGAGCGACCGTCCTTCGAGACGAACGCCCGGTCACCCGTCGACCCGTACCCAGCAACGAGTCCCTTCGGGCTCGCGTGGGCAACAATCATCTCTGTTCGCGCTATCGCGGCCTTGAGTCCGGGCGCATTGACAGTTGCGCCCGCGGGCAATGTCGTTACGACAACGATCGGCTCGCTCTGGAAATCGATGCCGTAGAGCTTCCGCAGCGCGTCGTTTGTGGTGAACCCTTCACGGCCGGGCACCGAAAACTCTTGCGAGAACGCCTTCGTCGCCTTGCCAAGGTTCGGTACCCCGGCGAGAAGCACGAGAATCCAGAAGCCAAGCACGAGCTTCTTGTGGTGCAAGACGAATTGGGCGATCCTCAGCACGGTCGCGGAAGTGTGCCTGCTTACCCGGATGCTGCGACGACTGCGACAAGGAGGCCGCTGTCGCGCTAGGTTGGCTGGTTATGAGCGAGCTAGAGAGCTACCAGGGCGAAGCAACGATCGAAAAGGTCGCTTCGCTGTGTCGGCGCCGCGGCTTTGTCTTCCCGTCGTCGGACATCTATGGCGGCCTCGGTTCGTCGTACGACTATGGGCATTACGGCGTCCTCCTGAAGCAAAACGTGAAGGCTGCCTGGCAGCGTGCGCTTGTTCAGGAGCGCGAGGACATCGTCATGCTCGACTCGGCGATCATCCTGCATCCGCAGGTGTGGGTCGCCTCAGGGCATGTCGCTGGCTTCTCTGACCCGCTCGTCGATTGCCGTACCTGCAAGCTCCGCTTCCGCGCTGATCACCTCGCAACGTGCGCGTGCGGTCGAAAGCCGTCGAAGCTTGCCGGCCAGACAGATGACTGCGACCTCACTGAGGCACGCGAGTTCAACTTGATGTTCGAAACCCAGGTTGGTGCTGTTCGCGACGAGGCATCGCGGGTGTTCCTCCGTCCCGAGACGGCGCAGGGCATCTTCATCAACTTCAAGAATGTGACCTCGTCGCTGCGTGTGAAGCCGCCGTTCGGCATTGCCCAGATCGGCAAGAGCTTCCGCAACGAGATCACGCCTGGGAACTTCCTTTTCCGGATGCGCGAGTTTGAGCAGATGGAGATGGAGTTCTTCGTGCCGCCAGCCGAGGCTGATGAGTGGTACCGCTACTGGATCGAGGAGCGGCGCAACTGGTACTTGAACCTCGGTATGCGCGGGAATCATCTCCGTGTTCGCGCGCACGAGGCAACCGAACTCTCGCACTACTCGAGCGGCACAAGCGATCTTGAGTACCTCTTCCCGATCGGCTGGTCGGAGCTTGAGGGAATCGCGAACCGTGGCAATTTTGACCTCACCCAGCACGCGGAGCACTCGAAGACGAAGCTTGAGTGGGTTGGGCATGAGGAGCGGTTCGTCCCTCATGTGATCGAGCCTGCCGCCGGTGCTGATCGGGCCGCGCTCGCGTTTCTCGTTGATGCCTACCACGAGGAAGAGGTCGCCGAGCGGCCCCGCACAGTGCTGCAGTTCCATCCGCGCCTTGCGCCGGTGAAGGTCGCTGTTCTGCCGCTCGTCGGTAACGATTCGGCGCTCGTCGAGAAGGCGCGTGCGCTCTACGAGAAGCTGCGCACGACGATGTCTGCCGAATACGACGAGTCTGCCGCGATCGGTAAGCGGTATCGCCGACAGGATGAGATCGGCACGCCATGGTGTGTGACGATCGACCACGACACGCTCACGGATGGTCAGGTGACGCTCCGCGATCGTGACACGCTCGAGCAGGTGCGCGTCCCGATTGAGAGCGTGCGCGGGCTGCTGCTCGATCGGCTCGATGAGCCGTGGACTCCCAGCCGGTAGCGGGTCGGCGATGAGCGCTCCGGGCCGCTGGCACGAACGCTCGATCGAGAGCGAGGCGCTGCGCGGCAACCCGTTGCGTGACACGCACGTGCGACCCCTGTTTGTGTGGACACCTGCCGGCTATGAGACCGGACATGACCACTACCCCGTGATCTATGTCTTGCATGCGCTTACGGGTCAGGCGCGTGCGTGGTTCAACGTCTCTGCGTGGTCGGAAAGCCTTCCCGACATCGTCGAGCGCCTCGAACTTGAGGCGATTGTGGTGCTCGTCGACGGTTGGACGGCGCTTGGCGGCTCGCAGTGGCTCGACTCCCCTGCAACCGGTCGTTACGGCACGTATTTCTGCGACGAGGTCGTCGCTTTCGTCGATGAGCACTTCCGCACGCTCCCCGACGCAGAGCACCGTGCGCTCGCGGGGCACTCGTCGGGCGGGTATGGCGCTGCGGTGTGGACGCTCCGACGGCCTGATCTCTTTTCGGCGTTTGCGAGCCACGCAGGCGATGGGCTCTTCGACGTCTCGCTCCGCCCGGAGTTCGCCCCAGCTGCGCAGGCGTTGCGTAACCGTTACGAGGGCTCATTTGACCTGTTTTGGGCCGACTTCACCTCGGGTCGCCGTGTGTTCTCGGTGAGCTCCGATGCGGTGTTGCAGAACGTTTGGGCCTGTGCGGCGGCCTATTCGCCTCGCCCGAGTGGCGGCGTCGACGTCCCATTCCGTCTTGAGACCGGAGAGATCGTGCCGGACATTTGGGAGCGCTGGATCGCCAACGATCCGGTGACGCTCGCGAAGGCTCACCGCGAGTCGCTGCGCGCGTCACGGGCGATCTGGATCGACGCCGGGCGTAACGATGAGTACCAGCTCGACCTTGCCGCGGTCGCCTTATGGGAGCAGGTGCAGGCTGCCGGTGTCGATGGCGCGCGAGCGCACTTCGAGTTGCACGAGGGCGGACATCGGGGGGCGACGTGGCGCTTCGCGCACAGCCTGCCGTTCCTCGCCGACCGCATCCGCGGCTAGCCACCCCACGTTCACGCCTGTCTGTTTAGGACACGTCCTGGGGACTGTCCCCCGGACGTGTCCGGTTATGGCGTGGCTGCGAAGGGCGGCGGCTTAAGCGCCGTGGCAGCGCTTGTACTTCTTGCCCGAGCCGCACCAGCAGGCGTCGTTGCGCCCGATATCACCGTGCTCGGAATGAGCCTGCGCCCCACCCGGGTTCGCACCATGCCCCGTCGGCCGCAGAGCGTCAACGACTGCTGATGCCCCGCCACCCGCGGCTGCGATCGCGTCGGCACCGGAAAGCGTCTCGTGCTCGTAGGTAAGCCGACCCGTATCGGCCGTCGGCTGTGGCAGCGCAGCTGTTGGCGAGCCATCCTCAACCGCGCTCGCCTCGATCTGCGCGTGGAAGAGCAGCGCGATCACCTCTTGGCGAATGATCCGGTTGAGATCCTCGAACATCGCATGGCCTTCGTTGCGGTATTCGACGAGAGGATCCTTCTGCGCCATCCCGCGCAGGTAGATGCCGTCACGGAGGTAATCCATGTTCTCAAGGTGCTCGCGCCAGCGGGTATCGACCGTCTGCAGCACGATGAAGCGCTCGAGGTCACGCATGAGGCCCTCGTTGATCTTCTCGATCTCAGCTTCCTTCTCGTTGTACGCGTCGGTCGCGTCGTCGAGGAACTCCTCGATGATCCGCTCGCGATCGAGGCCCTGAAGCTCAGCGACGGTCACGCCGGTGCCGTACAGCTGCTCCATGCCAAGCACGAGCGCGTCGAGATCCCATTCGCTTGCAACCTCATCAACCGTGTACTCGGCGACGGTGCTCTCGATCACTTCCGGAAGCCATATCTGCTTGATCTCCTCCGCGAGATCCCGACCTTCAAGGACGCCGCGGCGCTGCTCATAAATCACGCGCCGCTGAACGTTCATCACATCGTCGTACTTGAGGACGTTCTTACGCGAAACGAAGTTCTGCTCCTCGACCTTCCGCTGAGCGTTCTCGATCTGCTTCGAGAGGATCGACGCCTCCATCGGCTGATCGTCGGGGAGCTTGAAGCGCTCCATGATCCCCTTGATCCGATCGCCCGCGAAGAGCCGGACGAGATCATCCTCGCCCGACAGGTAGAAGCGCGTCTCACCCGGGTCACCCTGACGGCCAGAACGGCCGCGGAGCTGATTGTCAATGCGGCGCGACTCGTGCCGCTCGGTGCCGAGAACGTACAGCCCTCCCAGCGAGCGCACGTGGTCGTCGATCTTGATGTCCACGCCGCGGCCGGCCATATTCGTTGCGATCGTGACGGCGCCAGCCTTGCCCGCGTCCTGGATGATCTCGGCCTCGCGCGCATGTTCCTTCGCGTTGAGCACGGTGTGCGTCACGCCCTGCCGCTTTAGGAGTTCGCTCAAGTATTCCGACGTCTCGACGGCGATCGTGCCGACGAGGATTGGCTGCCCCGTGAGGTGTCGTTCCTTCACGTCCTTCACGACGGCGGCGAACTTCGCCTCGCCGGTCTTGAAGATCAGATCGTTCCGGTCGAGCCGCGCAACATCGACATTCGTTGGGATCGGCACGACTTCAAGGCCGTAGATTTCGACGAACTCCTTCTCTTCCGTCTTAGCCGTACCCGTCATGCCCGCGAGCTTCTGGTACTGCCGGAAGTAGTTCTGGAGCGTGATCGTGGCGAGCGTCAGGTGCTCTTCCTGGATCTGAACGTTTTCCTTGGCTTCGACGGCCTGATGCAGGCCTTCCGACCAACGTCGCCCTTCCATGATGCGGCCGGTGAACTCGTCGACGATCTTCACTTCTCCGTCTTCGACGACGTAGTCAACGTCACGCTTGTAGAGCGCCTCGGCCTTCAGCGACTGAATCAGGTGGTTCACGAGTTGCACGTTGCGCGGGTCGTAGAGGTTCTCGACACGCATCGCGCGCTCAACCTTCTCGATTCCTGACTCGGTTGGCGAGACGGTCTTGTGCTTCTCGTCGTAGAGATAGTCGTACTCGGTAGCGAGCGACTGATCTTCGACCTTCGTTCCCGACGATTGGATGCCGCGCAGCGTCTTCACGACGCGCGCAAAGTCGTAGTAGGTCTTGGCTGCCGTCTGCGGCTCACCCGAGATGATGAGCGGCGTCCGTGCTTCGTCGATCAGAATCGAGTCAACCTCGTCGACGATGGCGTACGCGTGGCTGCGCTGCACGACGCCATCGGCCGAGATCGCCATGTTGTCGCGGAGGTAGTCGAAGCCGAACTCCGAGTTGGTGCCGTAGGTGATGTCGCAGACATACGCGGCAACGCGATCTTCGAAGCTCATGGCCGCGTTGATCGAAGCGACGGTCATGCCAAGGCGTTCGTAGACACCTCGGTTCCACTCTGCGTCTCGCTGAGCGAGATAGTCGTTGACCGTGACGAGATGCACGCCTTGCCCGATCCGCGTCCCGTCGGCCCGCTCAACCGTGGGCAGGGCGTTCAAGTACAGCGCCAGGCTTGCGACGAACGTCTTGCCTTCACCGGTTCGCATCTCGGCGACGTCGCCCTCGTGCAGAACGATGCCGCCCATCATCTGCACATCGAACATGCGCTGGTCTGATTCGCGCAATCGTGCCTCGCGGACGGCGGCGAACGCTTCGAAGAGCAGTTCTGAAAGTTCCTCGCCCTTCTCCAGCCGCTCGCGGAACTCGGCGGTCTTGCCGCGGAGCTGCTCGTCGGAGAGCGCACGGAACTGCGGCTCGAGCGTGGCGATGTATGACGCCTGCTCGGCGAGGCGTTTCATACGACGTCCTTCGCCGAAGCGCAGGGCCTTTTCGAGTGTTCCGAGGTTCGGCATTTCGGTCAAGGGTAACCCTCGCCCGCTGCGCGGCGCGGAGGGTCAGCGCGGAGGCAGCTCGCGGTAGTAGAGCGCGGTGGCGTGTGGCGTGCCGTCAGGGTCGAGGGCGTAGTTCGGAATCGAGCCGGCGTACACCCATCCGAGCGACTGGTAGAGCCGTTCGGCGTCCTCACCGGCGGTGTCGAGGTGGAGGAGTGTCAGCCCTTCCGAGGCGGCGTAGGTCTCCGCCTCAACCATCAGCGCTCGCCCGAGACCTTGTCGGCGAAACCGTGGCGAAACGAGCAGTTTCTGGATCTCCGCGCGATGCGGACCGTTGGGACGTCCGGAACGCGTGAGCAGGACGATCCCGGCGAGTTCGGCGTCGAGCAGCGCGCAGAAGACCACGAGTTCGCCCGCTGCTGCCCGGTTGGCGACGGCGCGCCAGAAGTGCACGAGGTCGGAATGGTCGTACGGCAGTACCCATCCAACCGAGGCACCCTCGTCGATGCACTCGCCCATGAGCGTTGCGGCGTCATCGACGCGCGAGGCGAGTTCTGCTGGTGCGAGAAGACGTACGGTCACAGGAGGTTTAGCTCTACCAGAAACAGCTCACCGGTCATGCGTCGCGCGACGACTGCGCAGTCGATCCCCTGTCGGTGGAACGCTTCGAGCGGCTCGAACCGGGCTGTCACCTCTGCCCCATCGACCGACTGCTCGCGTCGTTCGCCGATCCACGAGACGGAGACTTCGTCACCTGTGACATGCGGGAGCGACACGACGCCGGAGACGCGCCGTGCGCACACGAGCCACCGTCCCGGTGCAATCGAAACGGCGTGGGCCACGTAGGGCCGCTCGATGCGCGGTGCGAGCGTGTCGGCGCAGGCGGCGAGGGGCCCATCACCGGCAACGATGTGCTCATCCCCTGCGGTGTCGGCGACGAACTCCAGGGTTGAGCCGGGTTCGCCGTCCGCATCGAGGTGCAGCACAGTGTCCCACGAGGCGGGCCGAGCGACACCGTCGATCCCGACACTGTCGTAGAGCGACTTTGGGCCCGAACCTTCCGGTTCGAGCCCAAAGCGTCGTGCGAAGCGGAGCCGTGGTGCGGGCTCGTTCTCTGTCACACCCCGTTGTGCGGTGCGTGACGACGCGGTTCAAGCTTGCGTTTCTCTGCGTACTTCGCCACCTGCCGTTCGAGCGTCTCGGTGAGCCGGTCGATGGTGGTTCGGAAATCGTCGGTCGCTTCGGTCGCGTGAAGCGTTGTTCCCTTGGCGTAGATCGTCGCTTCGATCACGTCGTGCGCGGAAATCGACGGGTTCTTTTCGTTCGAGAACACAACGTCGATCTGGGTCTCATCTGGAAGGCGCCGGTCAATGGTGCTCAGCTTCCGCTCCAAGTAGTCGTGAAGCGATTGCGCAACATCGATGTTCTTGCCCTTGACCTGAAGAAGCATGGTGGCCTCCCGTGTGTCGTGGAACCGAGATCTGGTTTGAGCGTAGCGCGGAACCGTCATTTCGAAACCGTACGAATTCCGGAGTTGCACACCGCGTGTCCACCGATGTCGACCGTGGTCATCACCATCTACCGCACCGTCCGCGCGAACGTAACGACGTCTATGTGCTTCGCGCCAGCCTCGTGCAAGGCATGCGCGCAACTTCCCGCCGTTGCGCCTGTCGTGAAGACGTCGTCGATGAGGACGACGCGGGTGATGGGCACGTGAGCCACTGTGAACGCTCCGCGCGCGTTGCGGCGACGCGCCGTCGCGTCAAGCCCGGCTTGGCGAGGTACCCCTCGCCCCCGCGAGAGCATTGGCTGTGCGTCAACGTCCCAACGTTCCGCCAATGCGTGTGTCAAATCGCGTGCCGGATGATGCCCGCGACGCAAGGTGCGGTCGAGATCGGGCGGAACCCACGTCAACGTCACAACGCCTGGATGGGGAACCTCGTCGGCCACGATCCGCGCAGCGGCGCGCGCGAGTGCCCTTCCACCCCGCTCCTTCCAGGCGTTGATCACCGAGCGAACGACTGCGCTGTAGAGCACGGCTGACCGCGCCATCGCGTACGACGGCCACCCGAATGCGCACGCGCGACACGCCGCGGTCGGCCACGCTGTTGGGCCGCCACACCGCCCACACCGAACCGCCCCAATCCGCGGTAGCGCCAGCGCGCATTGCCGGCAGAGAAGCTCGCCGGCCCGGCCGCAACCAACACAGCGAGACGGGACGATCAGGTCGATGGGCCACGCTCGTTACGCTACGGCGACCGACGTAACGGCGCTGTAACAGTCGCGGGGGAGGCTAGAGCGCGTAGTGGTCGCGCGGCGGCATTCCGTGGCGCACGCGATACAGGTTGTCGGCAGCGAGGAGCTGCGACGGATTCCCGATGTCGAGCCACTCACCCGTGAATCCGAAGCCGAAGAGCGGCTCACGCTCAAGCAGCCACGAGATGAATGTGCCGGGTGGATCGGGTGGCAGGCCGGCCTCGAGGTACCCCCGCATGAGCGGCAGATGTTCGCGGCCAAAGATGTAGGTCGCGGTCGAGACGAGGTCGCTCTTCGGGTGCTTGGGCTTCTCTTCCAATCCGACGACCCGCTCGTTATCCCCGAGCTCGACAACCCCGTAAAGCGATGCGAGCGACGGATCATCAAGGCGGTGCACTGCAATCGCGCTCGCCGCCGATCCCCCGCGCGCCGCCCAAAAGTCAATGTAGTTGCGCAACGAAAACTCGAACAAGTTGTCGGCCGCGATCACAAGCAGGTCGTCATCGAGAAGACCGCCATGCTCGATCGCAAACCAAATGTCACCGGTCGCACCGAGTCGATCGTCGTTCGACGATGTCCCGTCGTTATGGACGACGATGCTCCGCCCATCCGCCCACGCCGTGAACGCGTCCGCGTAGACAGCATTCGTCACAACATGAATCTCCTCGATGCCCGTCTCCTGCACCGCGTCGACAATCCAGTCAGCCATCGGACGTCCGCCAACAGGAAGCAGCGGCTTCGCGACCGTCTCGGTAAGCGGCCGCAGCCGCATCGCGTACCCACCAGCGAGGAGCAGTGCCTTCACGACCGAGCTCCGCTCAGCGGCAACGTGTCACCGTATGGAGCGCGATGCACGCCCTGCTCGGTGATGATTGCGTGGATTAGGGTCGCGGGGGTCACGTCAAATGCCGGGTTGCGGGCGGGGAATCGCGCCGTCACTTCAGTCGGATCGCGCTCTTCGATCGGGATGCCGGCACCGTTGGCGGTCGCCGGGTCGATCGTCGATGTTGGCGCGACAATAAAGAACGGAATGGTGTGGTGCTGTGCGTTGACCGCGAGACCATACGTGCCAATCTTGTTCGCCGTATCACCGTTTCGAGCGATTCGGTCGGCACCAGTGAAGATCACGTCCACCTCGCCACGGGCCATGAAGGCGGCGGCAGCGGAGTCGGGGATGATGGAGAACGGGATCCCTGCATGCTCGAGCTCCCACGCTGTCAGCCGTGCTCCCTGGAGGAGCGGGCGCGTCTCGTCAACCCAGACGTGCTCAACGAGCCCCTGCTCGTACGAGGCGATGATCGCGCCGACGGCGCTGCCGTAGCCGCCGGTTGCGAGCCCTCCTGCGTTGCAGTGCGTCATGGCACGCGAGCCGGGCTTCACGAGCGTTGCAGCGTGTGCGGACATGCGCCGGCAGCGTTCCACCTCGTCGGCGTGGATCTGACGTGCATGGTCGGCGGACGGGTCGTTCTTCATCTCGTCGAGTGCCCACATCAGGTTGATCGCCGTTGGACGTGACGTACGCAACACACGATCCGCAGCTTCAAGATCCTCGCCACGCTCTGCAGCGAGCGCAATGCCAAACGCTGCGGCAACACCGATCGCCGGCGCTCCGCGCACAACCATGGTGCGAATTGCGTCGGCGACCTCGGCCGATGTCGTACAAACGACATCAACCTCATCGGTTGGGAGGCGGCGCTGGTCGAGGAACACGACCCGCCCCGCCTCCAACCGAAGGATGCGTTCAGGTTCAAGCATGGAAATGCGATTCAGCGAAGGCCGGTTCGGCTCAGGTGCCTTCGTCCCACGAAGCGAGGTACTTCAGCTGCTCAGCCGTCAGCTGGTCGAGCGTAACGCCCATGGTGATCAGCTTCAGCCGTGCGATCTCTTCGTCGATCTCGCGCGGCACCGAGTAGACCTTGCGCTCAAGTGAGGCGGCGTGGTTGATCGCGTACTCGGTTGCCAGTGCCTGGTTCGCGAACGACATGTCCATGACGATCGCGGGGTGACCTTCAGCGGCCGAGATGTTCACGAGGCGGCCGTCGGCGAGCAGGTACACGCGCCGACCATCGGCGAACGTGAACTCTTCGACGAACTGCCGTGCCTCACGCGTCTCGACAGCCAGCGCGCGCAGCGACGGAATGTCGATTTCGACGTTGAAGTGACCTGTGTTGCAGAGGATCGCGCCGTCCTTCAGTGCCGCGAAGTGCTCCTTCGCGATCACGTGCTTGTCGCCTGTGGCGGTGCAGAAGATGTCGCCGATCTTGGCGGCCTCTGCCATCGGCAGCACTTCGTAGCCGTCCATCAGCGCTTCGAGGCCGCGCATCGGGTCGACTTCGGTGACGATCACGTGTGCGCCCATCCCGCGTGCGCGTGAGGCGACGCCACGTCCAACCCAGCCGTAGCCGGCGACGACGAAGCGCGAGCCTGCGATGAGGACGTTCGTTGCGCGGATGATGCCGTCGATCGTCGACTGGCCCGTGCCGTAGCGGTTGTCGAAGAAGTGCTTCGTGCGGGCGTCGTTCACTGCGATGACCGGGAATGCGAGTGCGCCGTCGTTCTCCATCGCCTTGAGGCGGATGACGCCGGTCGTGGTCTCTTCCATGCCCGCGATGATGTCGCCGAGCTGCTCCCGACGTGCGCTGTGGAGCACGGAAATGACGTCTGCGCCGTCGTCCATCGTCAGCTGCGGCTTGTGATCGACCGCGGCTTCAATGTGCTGGTAGTACGTGTCGTTGTCTTCACCCTTGATGGCGAAACACGAGATGTCGAACTCGGCCACAAGCGCGGCGGCGACATCATCCTGCGTCGACAGCGGGTTCGACGCACACAGCACCACGTCTGCACCGCCAGCTTTAAGCGTGCGCATCAGGACAGCGGTCTCAGTCGTGACGTGGAGACAGGCCGACACGCGATAGCCCGCAAGCGGCTGTTCAACTTCGAAGCGCTCGCGGATGCTGCGCAGAACCGGCATCTGGCGCTCGGCCCAGGCGATCCGGCGTACTCCTTCGGCCGCCAGGCCGAGATCTTTCACGTCATGTCGTCTCGTTGTCGCCAACGTCAGTCCTCATTTCTCTTTTGGGTTCGTGAAGGTGAAATCTGTGGCTACGCGACCTGAAGGAGGCGCTCGTGCTTGCGCTGCTCCCACTCGATCCACGATCGGTCGTCGGCTGCTGCCAACCATGTGTCGACTGCCGCGCGAACGTCAGGATCGCGGCGCAGCCGTGAGGCGAAGGCAAGCTGCTCGAGATCGACGCCGTGGCGGGTGCGCAGATCAAGCAGCGTGCGGAGCTGGTTCAGCTCCCGCAGCCCGTACACCCGATATCCCGCCTCGGTGCGGCGCGGAACGACAAGCTGCTGATCTTCGAGGTAGCGGAGCATTCGCGGGCTCCAACCCGTGCGCTCGGCCGCTGCGCTCACGGTGTAGCCGTTGATCGTCGACGTCGCCATCGACCGCAACCTTACCACAGCTCTGTCAAGGTTGGGACGAGAGCCGTGTTACGCGGCTGACGTGCCTTCGCGCCCGTAGGCGTCTTGCAGCCGCACAACGTCGTCGAGATGCGGAGTGGAGACCTCGAGAATCGTCGTATCCTCGATCGCCGTGATCCGGTGGACGGTGCCTGGCGTGTAATGGAACGAAGCTCCAGCCACCACTTCGCCCTCGTCAAGGTGATCCTCACCCACGCGGCCAAGCTCGATGCTTGCGCGCCCCGACTGCACAAACCAGGACTCGTCCTTGTGCTCGTGGTACTGAAGCGACAGCGACTGGCCTGCAACAACAAACAGCACCTTGCCGCAATAAATGTCAGTGAGGGCCCAGATGATCTCGTGTCCCCACGGCTTGTCGACGCGCCGCGTCGCGGTTGTCCACTGCGAGAAGCTCTCCGGAAGACTCATGCGAGCCACTCGGGATGTTCTGCGACGTAGTCGCCTGCCGTACGCAACTCCTTCGGGGTGTTCACGGTCAGCCACACTCCGTCATGTCGGTAGGCACGCAGCTTGCGCTCAGATACGAGCTCCGGGAACGTCGTCGTCTCGTGGTCGCCCTTGTCGGGGAGCCGCTCGATCGTCTCGCCTGAGAACACATAGATGCCGCAGTTCACCCAGTAGGGAACATTGGCAACCTCCCGGAAGCCCGTCACGACATCGTCGTCACCGAGGTCGACAAGCCCAAACTGTGATTTCGGGCGGGCGACCGCGATCGTTGCTCCCGCACCCGTCGACTGGTGCCGCGTGAAGAGCGCCCCAAAGTCGACTGCGACAAGTTCATCGCCGTTCATCGCAAAGATGTCCCCGGTGTCCTTACGCTGACGCGCCGCAAACTTGATACCTCCGCCCCGCCCGAGCCGCTCGGGCTCTTCGGCAGGGACGATCTCCGGGCCGATGGACGACAGTTCTTCAACGAAAAGATCGCCCTGGCCGAGCGCGCACGACACGATCACCCGGTCGACACCCGCCTGTGCGAGACGGCCAACTTGGTAGGCGAGCAGCGGCTTGCCCGCCACGTCAACGAGCGATTTCGGCTTCCCACCAGCGGCATCACCGAGACGCTCTGCTTTTCCACCGGCGAGGACGATCGCCTCCATCAGCCGGCCACCGTCATCTCAGGCACTCGGCTCCGCTACGAGTGCGGCCGGGCGACCGATGCCTTCGTATTCGAAGCCCGCCTCGCGCGCCGTTGCGGGGTCGAGCAGGTTTCGCCCATCGACGATCAAAGGGTTGGCCATTGCCTCGCGGATTTCGTCGCGGGCGAGGTCTTTCAGTTCCGCCCATTCCGTGACAATCACAGCAGCATCCGCACCGCGTACCGCTTCGAGCACGCTTGTAGCGATTTCGACGCCACGAGGAAGCGACCGGCCGTCCGCGACCGGATCCCAGCCACGCACTTCGGCCCCCTCGGCGAGCAGACGGCTCGCGAGCACGATCGACGGTGCTTCGCGCATGTCGTCGGTGTTCGGTTTGAACGCAAGGCCAAGAAGCGCAACCGACTTGCCACGCAGCGGGCCCAGGTGCTTCTTCAGCTTCTGAATCACCCTTCGCTTCTGCAGCTCGTTGACCTCGATCACCGCTGAGAGCAGCTGGAAGTGGTAGCCGGAGTTCGACGCCAACTGCTTCAGCGCAAGCGAATCCTTCGGGAAGCACGATCCGCCGTAGCCGATACCTGCGTTCAAGAAGTGCGGCCCGAGGCGCCGGTCGAGGCCGATGCCAGCTGCGACCTTCACAACATCGGCACCGGTTGCCTCACAGACGTTCGCGATCTCGTTGATGAACGAGATGCGCGTCATGAGGAAGGCGTTTGCCGCCAGCTTGATCATCTCGGCGGAGTTGACGTCGCAGCGGACGATCGGAGCGTCAAGACCGCCGTAGAGCGCGGCGACCGCGTCGCCATCGGCCTGCTCAAACGCCCCGACGACAACGCGATCGGGATGCATGAAATCTTCGACGGCACGGCCTTCAGCGAGAAACTCGGGGTTTGACGCGTAGCCGACGTGCGAAAGTCCGCGGCTGTCGAGTCCGTGGCGCACCTTTTCACCGGTGCCGACCGGAACAGTTGACTTCATGACGAGCACCGGGCGGCCTGTGAGATTAGGAAGCTCGTCGATGACGGTCCAGACGCGCGAAAGGTCAGCGTCGCCGGAGTAGGTCGGCGGGGTGTCGACGCAGATGAAGAGCAGCTCGCAGTCGGCGACGTCGTTCACATCAAGCGTGAACGTCAGGCGCTCAGCGTTCCGCTGAAGCAGCTCGGGAACCTGTTGCTCGTGGAATGGGACATCGCCACGTCGCAGCGCGTCGATTTTCTCGGGGACGACGTCGCGAATCACCACGTCATGTCCGAGTTCTGCAAAACACGAGCCGGTTACAAGCCCAACCCAGCCTGCACCAAAGATTCCAACCTTGCTCACGTACGCCTCCCTGCTGCTGCCTGTCCCGTCATAGCTCGAACTCTACTTACCACGGGGGACGGGCCTGAGCCCCTTGGCAATAGCGATCATTGTCTCGTTCGAAAGTGAGTCGAGCAGTGTGTTCACAACCCAGTAGGTTGCCCCGTTCGCGTTCAGCGCGATCATGTGCAAGTGGGTGCCGGTGTAGAAGAACTCGAACTCGCGCCCGTTCAGTGAGTGGCGGAAGCTGCGATCGCCAAGCACCGGTGCGTCCATCCAATCGGTCTCCTCGATGCCCCAGTATTGGTTGCCGCCGATCTGGAACACCATGCGGATCGCTTTGTGCTCTTTGGTGATCCAGTAGTACCGGATCGGTTCATCACGTCCGAGGTGGTCAGGGTACGAGTTCGAAGCGAGAACGGTGGGGTTCTCCAGCACGAATGGAACCTTCTTCTTGTACGGCGCGAGCAGCTCGGCACCGACAGTGGGGTCTTTGAAGACCGATGGCGCCTGGCGCGCCGGAATCTTCACCGTCGGCACTGTTGGTGCTGTGAGCTCGTTGTGGAATGTCTGCCCGACGATGACGAGCAGCATCGAGCCTGGGTCGAGCGCGTGGAGTGCCGGATCGTCGGGAAGCGCCTTCACGTCGGCCGGTTGGAGCAGTTTTTGGAGCGCGACGGCAGCAGCTTTTGCGACCGACACTTTCGGGTCGTAGTAGACGACGGTGTGGAAGTAGTTCTGCACCGGCGCGTTTGGCTGGAGGTTCGCCGGCGGCAGCACGGTGACGTAACCGCGCTGCGCCAGGAGGTAGCTCGCGTTCGCCGCGGAGCCAGCCACGCCGTTGCCGTTCAGCACAGTGACGGTGGTGTCTCCCACGGGTGGCGCCTTCTGCTTCGGCGTCTTCAGTTTCTCACCGAGCGCCGATGCGTTCGCAGCCTTCGACGAACGCACGTCGGGGTTCGAGAACTCTTCGATCGCCTGCTTGATCGTTGACGCTGATGCGTCAAGCTCCGAGTAGCCCGTCACGTTGTCGAGGCGCACCTGGAAGAAGTGGCCGCCTGGGAGCGTCGCGGCGAGGAGGGCGTATTGCAGCACCGTCGTATCGCTGAAGTGGCTTGCCGCCCCCACCTCGATGTTCTTTGTGATCGTCGAGACGAGTTTTGGGAGCTCGAGCGGGCTGAAGTTGTTTGCGATCTGCTGCTTCAACGCGCGCACAAACGACTGCTGGCGAGCGAGGCGGTAGAAGTCGGAGTCGGTGTGGCGGAACCGCACGAACTCGAGCGCCTTCGTGCCACCAAGACGCTGGTAGCCCGGCTGGAGGTTGATGTCGGAGTAGTCGGTCGCCGCGGTACCGATGTTGTGGTTGTAGTAGCGCCGGTCGATGTCCATCCACACACCACCGAGGTCGTCGACGATCTCTTTGAACCCGTGGAAGTTCAGGGTGATCAGATAGTTGATCGGGAGCCCCGTCAGTTGCTTGACCGTCTCGAGCGAACCCGTCGCCCCACAGCGCGCGTAGGCCGAATTGATCCGGTCGTGGGCAACGAAACCGCTCTTGCAGTAGATCGGGACGATCAGGTCGCGTGGGAATGAGAGGAGCGAGATCGTCTTTGTCGCAGGATCGGCTCGGATCAACATGATCGTGTCGGAACGCGAAACGGTCGAGTACTCGCTTCCCGCCCGCTGGTCGTACCCAAGGGCGAGCGCGATTGCCGGCTGGCCCGGGAGCGAGACATTGAGGGCCTTCTGGGCGATCTTCACGTCGCTCGAGTGGGCGCGTACCGACGCGACTGACTGGTGGAAGTAGAGGTAGACGCCACCGGCGATGCCGATTGACAGGGCCCCTATGACAAGCAGCGTGCCGATCAGAATCCGCCGGAACAGGGCGAGACCAGTGGGTTCTGAGGGTTGCGGCTGCTGGTAGCGCGTAATTGCGCTGACCGTCGCTGGCGGCAAGACAGGCCGACCGTTCCCGTCGGCGCTGCGCCCGACCCCTCTCTTCAGTGTCGTCTTCATACAAGTGAAACGGCGCCCGTAGGCGCCTGCGCGTTCTTAGCCTATCCGACCGCTCGGCGGTCGACCGGTTCGACCCGTTGCGTTGCCGCTAAACGCGATTGCGGGCCAGCAGTCGAGTGACGATGCTTTCCTCGAAACTCTTGAGCTGAGCGGCCTGCGTGCTCGGCGCCACGACGTTCACGGAGTACTCCGTCCGTCCCTTGGCGAAGTAGAGAAAGTCGAGGTAGATCGGTTGTGTGGTCTTCCCGACGGTGACGCTCACCCGAAAGGCATGGACGGGGACGCCGCCCGTGATGTCGAGTTCGGTGGCGCCTTTGATCTTGGCGCTCGTTCCCACTGACTTCAGCACGTCGTACTGCAGGCACGGGAGCACACCGGTGCGGAAGATCCGTGCGTACTGGGTGGTGACCTGCGCCGCCGTCTTCATGATCTGGACGTCGGCCTCGACCTGGATCCCGCCATTGCCGTTTGTGAAGACCGACTCGATGTGTCCGGTGACGGTGAGGTCAGACTGCTTCGGGTGGAAGTTCGGGCAGGCGGGCAGCTTGAAGTTGGTCGCCTTCTTCTTGCCACCCGTCCAGGCGGCGCCGAGGTCGCCGACCTGCAGAAGCTGCGCTTCGGCGCGCGCTTGGTCGACCCCGTCGATGCGGGTCTTGGCGTCGTTCGGGTCGGCGGCAACGGCCGCGGCAGCGAAGACGAGCGCCGTAAGCAGGCTTGCGATCAGCGAGAGCCGCACGTGAAGTGTTGTAGCACTGAACACGGGTGACACGCCTCGCGTGCGGCGTTAGCCGACGCGTTTGGCGAGGAGCTCTGCCATGGCGGTCTCGAACGGGATCAACTGATCCCTGTCAGCGGCGGGCACGATCAAGTTGAGGGTGAACTCCGTGTTCCCGATTCCAAGAAAGACGTAGTCGCTTATGAAGCGCACGTGACGGTGCCCCACGAGAAACGTCACCTCAGCGCGGTAGAGCGCGCGCAGGTGCTTTGTGAGGCTGCCTGTGTATCCGCGTCCGGGAAACTGCAGCTGCTTGACCGTGACGGTGTCGATGCTCGGTTGGCCCTTTGCGTGCCGCAGTTCGTACGCGAGGCAGGCAGCAAGCTGCGGCCGGATCGTGCGGGCAAAATCCGTTCGCACGAGCGACTCCGCTGCCATCACTTGAACGTCCTGTGCCAGGTCGAGGCCAAGCTGGCGATTGCGGAACGCCGCGTTGACGTGTCCGGTGACCGTGAGATCGGACGCCTTGGGGTTGAAGCCGGGGCACGACGCGCTGGCGAGAGGTTCGGTTGCCGTCTCCCCTCCCTCCCAGCCCAGCCCAAAGTCGGTGAGCCGAAGGAGTGCCGCACGAGCCGCGACAGTGTCGGCTGCACTAGGCACGTAGCGCGGGGCGTCGGCCGCTGCGGAGCCTGTGAGTACCAACGCCACCACGAGGGCGGCCAGGGCTCTCACGTCAGACCTCTACGAGGTGTGCTGTCGGAGCCACGGCTCCACTTGTAGCACGGTCTCGCCTCGTCGAGCTGCGTAGTCCTCGAGCTGATCGTTGCCGATCCGCCCGACGGCGAAGTACGACGCATCGGGATGCGCGAGATAGATGCCGCTCACTGCAGCGGCAGGGGTCATCGCGAAGCTCTCTGTGAGTCCGAGCCCGACCCGATCGGCGTCAAGGAGCGCAAAGAGTTTGGGCTTCTCACTGTGATCCGGGCACGCCGGATAGCCGAACGCAGGCCGAATGCCACGGAACGACTCCGAAAGCAGCTCGTCGGGGTTGAGCTTCTCGTCGAAGGCGTACCACTCTCGGCGTGCGTGGGCATGGAGCCATTCGGCGAATGCCTCGGCTAGCCGGTCGGCGAGCGCCTTCGCGATGATCGCCTTGTAGTCGTCATGCGCTGACTCGTAGTGCGCAGCTACGTCGTCGGCACCGTGGATTCCGACGGCAAATGCGCCGACACTGTCTCCGGTTGGTGCCACGTAGTCGGCGAGCGATTTGTTGGGACGCCCATCGCCGTGGTCTGTCTGTTGTCGCAAGAATGTGAAGCGTGTGTCGCCGACGACGACATCGTCGCCTTCGGCACGCGCGGGCCAGAATCCATACACGCCTCGTGCCTCAAATGACTTCGCTGCAACGATCTCTGCGAGGAGTTCCTTTGCGTCGTCGTAGAGCTCGCGCGCCTCGGGTCGCTCAAGGATTGCGGGGAACTTCCCCTTCAGATCCCAGGCGTGGAAGAAGAACTGCCAGTCGATGTATGGGAGCAGCTCGTCGAGCTCGGGCCTGATCGTGCGAGCGCCGACAAACGGTGGGGTCGGTAGATGATCGAACGCTACGCGATGATGGTTGGCGCGCGCGTCGGCGAGCGGCAGCAGCGGCTTTCGGATCTTCTCGGCGTGCTGCACGCGGAGTCGCTCTTGCAGCTCGCGATTCTCGGTGTCGTATCCCGGTCGCCGGTTCGGATCGAGCAGGTTTGAGACGACATCGACCACGCGACTCGCGTCGAGGACATGCACCGTTTCGTGCGAGTACTCGGGAGCGATACGCACCGCGGTGTGTTGCCGTGAGGTGGTTGCTCCACCGATCAGCAGCGGCGTGTTCAGTCCGCGCCGCTCCATCTCCTTCGCGACGTCGACCATCTGGTCGAGCGAAGGCGTGATCAGGCCAGAGAGTCCGATCACGTCGGCCTTTTCCTGGGCGGCGGTTTGAAGGATCTTTTCGGCCGGAACCATCACGCCAAGGTCAATGACGCGGTAGTTGTTGCAGCCGAGGACGACCCCCACGATGTTCTTGCCAATGTCGTGAACGTCACCCTTCACGGTCGCGAGAAGCACGGTTCCCTGCGCGCTGCCACCCGCCTGCTCCGCCTCCATGTAAGGCTCGAGATAGGCGACCGCGCGCTTCATCGCCCGTGCTGACTTCACGACCTGCGGCAGAAACATCCGTCCTGAGCCGAAGAGCTCGCCCACGACGCGCATGCCGTCCATCAGCGGCCCCTCGATCACGTCGAGTGGACGTGCGAACGCCTGTCGAGCTTCCTCGGTGTCGGCCTCGATGAAATCGACAACGCCGTGTACGAGCGCATGCTCGAGGCGCTTGCCGACCGAAGCCTCGCGCCAGCTGAGGTCGATCTCGCGGCGAGCCCCTTCCCCTTGGAACCGGCTCGCGATCTCGACGAGTCGCTCCGTCGCGTCAGCACGACGCGCGAAGAGGACGTCTTCGACGGCTTCCAGCAGTTCCGGCTCGATGTCCTCGTACACCGCAAGCTGGCCAGCGTTGACGATGCCCATGTCGAGTCCGGCGCGGATCGCGTGGAAAAGGAACGATGCGTGCATGGCCTCTCGCACAACATCGTTGCCACGGAACGAGAAGCTGAGATTCGAGATGCCGCCGCTCGTGAGCGAGCCCGGGCACCGCTCCTTGATGCGCGGGAGCGATTCGATGAATGCGACCGCATAGCCGTCGTGTTCTTCGATGCCGGTGCCGACGGCGAGAACGTTTGGGTCGAAGATGATGTCTTCGGGCTGGAAGCCGGCCTTCGTCGTTAGGAGGTCGTAGGCGCGTCCGCAGATCTCGACGCGACGCTCCACGTCGGTCGCCTGTCCTTGCTCGTCAAACGCCATCACAACGGCAGCTGCGCCATACGCGCGAACGCGTCGGGCCTGTTCCAGGAATGACTCCTCGCCTTCCTTAAGCGAGATCGAGTTGACGATCGTCTTTCCAGCGACACATTGCAGACCCGCTTCAAGGATCGAGAAGCGTGAGCTGTCGATCATGATCGGAATCCGTGCGACCTCTGGTTCCGTCGCGATCACGTTCAGGAATCGCCGCATCGCCTGTTCGCCGTCGAGCAGATCGGCGTCCATGTTCACGTCGAGGACGTTCGCGCCTCCCCGCACCTGCTCGACCGCAACTTCGACTGCGCTCGTGAAGTCGTCGGCCTCGATCAGCCGACGGAAGCGGGCCGACCCGGTGACGTTCGTACGTTCACCGACCATGACGAAGCCTGTGTCGGGACCGACTTCGAACATCTCAAGCCCGCTCCAGCGGGGACGATGCGGCGGAGCGGAGCGCTCAGCGCCAAACGGTCGTGGCGCAACACCGGCCACCGCTGCAGCGATCGCCCGTGTGTGATCGGGAGTCGACCCGCAGCAGCTACCCGCCACGTTCAGGAATCCGGACTCGGCAAACTCGCGCAACAGCCCTGCCGTGACCTCAGGGGTCTCGTCGTAGCCACCGAAGGCGTTCGGGAGGCCCGCGTTCGGATGCGCGCTCACGAGGCAGGAGGCGAGTCGTGAGAGCTCAGCAACGTATGGGCGCAGCTCACCTGCACCCAGCGAGCAGTTCACGCCCACGATCAACGGGTCGGCGTGCTCGATCGCCGTCCAGAACGCCTCGATCGTTTGGCCAGAGAGCATGCGGCCCGAAAGGTCGACGATAGTCGCTGAGATCCAGAGCGGCGTGTCGGGGACAGCCTCGCGTGCCGCCGCGATCGCGGCCTTGGCGTTGAGGGTGTCGAAGATCGTCTCAAGCAGGATGAGGTCGGACCCACCGTCGACGAGCGCAGTCATTTGCTCGATGTAGGTGTCCCGCACCTGCTCAAACGTGTGGGTGCGGTAGCCGGGATCGTCAACCTTGGGGCTGAGCGAGAGCGCCACGTTCAACGGGCCAACTGAACCGGCGACATATCGCTGCCCTCCAGCGGCGTCGGCCGCGGCGCGCGCAAGACGCGCTCCAGCAACGTTCATCTCGTAGACGGAGCTCTCAAGGCCATAGTCGGCCTGGGCAATCGACGTCGCGGTGAACGTATTCGTGGTCGTAATGTCGGCGCCAGCGGCGAAATACGACTCGTGGATCGAGGTGACGATCTCCGGGCACGTGATGTTGAGCAAGTCGGGGTTGCCCTTCACGTCGTGGGTATGCCCCGCGAAGCGTTCACCACGCCACTGCTCTTCGGTGAGGCCGCGGCCCTGCAGCAGCACACCCCACGCGCCATCAAGGACGAGGATCCGCTCCTTCGCGATCCGCGTGATCTCTTCTCTGACGTTCCGTGCTGCCATGCGTCCTCCGACGTGGTGCTCTACCCAAAGAGGATGCTCGTGCACAAGCTCTTTAGGCGTTTGGTAACCCGGTCGCCAAGCTGCTGTTTCAAAGCTCTCCGGGGCTCGTGAGAGCGTACCTAACCGGTGAGAGGCAGCGTCCTAAGGGGTTGCCATTCACCCGACGTAAACCGCGTCATGATCGTCACGGCGCTCACGGATCGCTCGAACGGCGTCTTCCCGCGGATCTCCAGTGCGACGGTTTCTGCAAGCGCCTCGGCGTGCGCCTCGGGCACCGCCTTCCCAACCGTGACGTGCGGGTGTGGCTGCGCAACCTCTCCGCCGTACGGTGGGCACTCAGGAAATGCGTGCCAGAGGTCGTGCATGAGGGCCTCAACGGGTTCGGCTGGATCGGGGTCGAGGCACACGAACCCACCCGGGAACAGCGAGATCTCCGCGAGCGCGAACGACAACGTGCTGTGTCGTGCCACGACGTCATCGAGCCGTGCGAACACCGTGCCGTCGATCTCCGCAGGCGCGACGAACGGGTAGAGAAGCGTGAGATGCACCGGCATCCCGCTCGCAATCGAAGGGGCGTTATACCGCGCCTTCACGTCGGTCAGCGGGCCACCGTCCGGCTCAACAACAAGGACGACCGCCGTCTCCAGCGCGGTCGACACCGTGGCGCTAGCCGCGGCCGGCGACCGTCAGCTGATTTTCAGCGTGACGGATGCGCTGCTCAACCTGCCAGCGATCCGCGCTCGACTCGCCCCGCTCGATTGCTTCGAGCTCGGCCTTCGCCGCATCGAGCTGCGCCTGGGCCTTCGCGTCGTCGATCGATCCGGCCTCAACCGCATCGTCGACGAGCGCGATGGCCCGGTCGCGAAGTACTTGAAAGAAACCAGGCCCCGTTGCGAACTCAATGACATCCTTGCCATCACCCGGGTGGATCCGAGTGGCTCCTGCGCGGAGCGTCGCGATCAGCGGTGCATGACGTGCAAGCACGCCGATCTCACCGATCTGACCCGGCACGATGATCATCTCTGCTTCGCCCTCGTACGCGGCCCCATCTGGGGTCACGAGCGAGACGTCGAATTTCTTCCCGGTTCCTGCCATTGTCGGTCTTTACGCCGCCGCGAGGGCTTTGCCGCGCTCGACTGCACCTTCGATCGTGCCGACCATGTAGAAGGCCTGCTCCGGAAGGTCGTCGTGGAGACCATCGATGATCTCCTTGAAGCCGCGGATCGTGTCCTCGAGCTTGACGTACTCGCCAGGGGTGCCGGTGAAGACTTCGGCGACGTGGAACGGCTGCGAGAGGAAGCGCTGCACCTTGCGGGCACGCGACACCGTCAGACGGTCTTCGTCGGAGAGCTCTTCGATACCGAGAATGGCGATGATGTCCTGAAGATCCTTGTAGCGCTGGAGGATCTCCTGCACACGCGTTGCCGTGTCGTAGTGATCGTCCGAGACGACACCGCGGCCGAGAGCGCGAGATGTTGAGTCGAGCGGATCGACGGCCGGGTAGATGCCCTGCTCGACGAGTGCGCGCGAGAGCACGGTCGTTGAGTCAAGGTGGGCAAACGTGTTGGCCGGGGCCGGGTCGGTGAGGTCGTCTGCAGGCACGTAAATGGCCTGCACCGATGTGACCGAACCCTTGCTCGTGGAGGTAATGCGCTCCTGGAGCTGACCCATTTCGGTCGCGAGAGTCGGCTGGTAACCGACGGCGCTCGGCATACGGCCGAGAAGCGCGGAAACCTCAGAACCGGCCTGTACGAACCGGAAGATGTTGTCGACGAACAGGAGCACGTCCTGGCCCTGGTCGCGGAAGTACTCGGCCATCGTCAGACCCGAGAGGCCGACGCGCAACCGCGCTCCCGGCGGCTCGTTCATCTGGCCGTAGCAGAGCGCCACCTTCGGAAGCACGCCCGACTCTTCCATTTCGAGGAGCAGGTCGTTGCCCTCGCGGGTGCGCTCACCCACGCCGCAGAACACCGACACACCGCCGTGCTCGCGTGCGAGGTTGGCGATCAGTTCCTGAATGAGAACCGTCTTGCCGACGCCGGCGCCGCCGAACAGGCCGATCTTGCCGCCGCGGACGTACGGAGCGATCAGGTCGATGACCTTGATGCCGGTCTCAAAGATTTCGAGGGTCGGCGAGAGATCCTGGAACAGAGGCGGATCGCGGTGGATCGGCCAACGCTCGCCGGTCACGGCCGGCTTGTTGTCGACTGGCTCGCCAAGCACGTTCCACACGCGGCCAAGCGTTGCCTCGCCGACGGGGACGGAAATCGGCGCGCCGGTGTCGTACACGGCTGTGCCGCGAGCGATACCGTCGGTCGAGTCCATTGCAACGGCGCGAACGCGGTCGTCGCCGAGGTGCTGCTGAACCTCTGCAATGAGGTCGCCGCCTTCGGGGCGCGGAATACGCAGCGCGGAATACACCGAGGGCAAAGCACCCGGGAATGAGGCGTCAACAACGACACCCTTAATCTCGATCAGCTTGCCGACGTTCTCGTTCTTCGACATGGGTCTCCCTGAAATGTGGCTTCGCCGTCAAGGGCGCGCGCGAGCGGCGGCCCGCCGAACGCGCGCAGTCTAGCGCAGCGCGAGCATCGCGGCCTAGTGAGGTGTTCTTTGTGCACGAAATCTCACAGCCCGAGCACGCCACGCTCGGCGCGCAGGTGCTGCACATCGGCGAATGCAAGCCGTGTTTTGGCTTGATCTGTCGCTTCATGCGGTACCGGCAGTGTCGCGCCACCCACGCCGACAGCAATACAGATTGCGACCGCGGTCGTGGTGGCTACCCGGAGGCCCGCGCCTCCCCACTGCCCGAAATGCACTCGCCGAACACGTGGGGGAACGGCGGGCATGACGTGTTCGGCATGGACGTCGGGCTGTTCACGCACCAGGGTCACGAGAAATCGCATCTGCTCGCGTCGCGCGCGACATTCCTCGCACGCCGCGAGGTGTCGGCGCAATCGGTGGGAGCCAAACTCCGAAAGCTCACCGTCGAGGTCGAGCGAGATCGCACGCAAAACAAGCGCACAGGCCGATTCGGTTCCAGCGAGCGACATCAATGGGTCAGACGCCGTTGCGTCGGGCGAGTTAGGACGTTGTGTCTGCGAATGTCCCGCCCGCGCGGAGCTCGGCCTCAGACATCGGCCATCGCTCAACGGGGAAGTGACACGCGGCGACGTGATCGCCTTCGAACGAGGTCAGTCCAGGCGTCTCGACATCACACGTGCCTGCGTGCGCACGCGGGCACCGTGGATGGAAGACGCAGGCTGAGGGTGGAGACACGGGCGATGGGACGTCGCCCTGCAAGACGATGCGCGTGCGCTTCTGACCGTTCGCGTCGAGCTCTGCCCGCGGCACAGCCGAGAGCAAGGCTGCCGTATAGGGATGCCGGGGGTGCTCGTAGAGCAGCTCCGACTCTCCCATTTCAACGACTCGGCCGAGGTACATCACCGCGATACGGTCGGAGACCTGTCGGATCACCGACAGGTCGTGCGAAATGAACACGTAGGTGAGGTCGAACTCGCTCTGGAGGCTCTTCAAGAGATTGAGGATCTGTGCCTGCACCGACACATCAAGGGCAGAGACCGGCTCGTCACACACGATCAGCTTCGGCTGCAGCGCGAGTGCGCGCGCAATGCCGATCCGTTGACGCTGGCCGCCCGAGAACTCATGCGGATAACGGTTGTAGTGCTCGGGATTGAGCCCCACGCGTGCGAGTAGCTCCTGCACGCGGCTCTTGATGTCCTTCTCGGTGCCGTGAATCACAAACGGCTCGCCCACAATCTGCCCGACCGTCTTTCGGGGGTTCAAAGACGAATAGGGGTCCTGGAAGATGATCTGCATCTGTTGGCGCAGCTGCCGCATCCGATGGCGCGAAAGATCTGTGATGTCTTCACCTTCGAAGAGGATGCGTCCCGAGGTTGCTTCAAGAAGCTTCACCATCAGCCGCGCGGTTGTCGTCTTGCCACAGCCCGACTCGCCAACGATCCCGAGGGTCTCTCCCTTGTTGACGACGAGCGAGACGTCCTCGACAGCGTGAACGACACCCTTGCCGCGCGCGAACACGCCCTGCTTCACCGAGAAGTGCTTCGTCAGATGCTGGAGCTCGACGAGTGGTGTTTGGGTGGAGCCGGAAGCGGTCACTGGGAGATCTCCTCAGACACCTTGTCGCGCCACTCGGCCTGCTTGCGCTCGGTCGAGAGGAAGCATGAGTCGAGGTGCCCACCTGGAAGCTGCACGAGCTTTGGGCTCTGCTTGTCACACGCGTCGAACCGGTATTTGCAGCGGGGATTGAAAGGGCAGCCGGGCGGCGGGTTCAGCAGGGACGGCGGCGACCCCTCGATCGGGATCAGAACGTCAAGCTTTCGGTCGACGCGCGGCATCGATTCGAGAAGCCCCCACGCGTACGGATGCTGTGCGGCATGGAAGATCTCATAGGACGGCCCGTACTCCATCGCGCGGCCGCCGTACATGACGAGCACGTGGCTTGCGGTCTCGGCAACGACACCGAGGTCGTGGGTGATCAACATCACGCCGACGTTGAAATCACGCTTGACCTTGTCGATGAGCTCGACAATCTGCGCTTGAACTGTCACGTCGAGGGCCGTGGTGGGCTCGTCCGCGATCAGCACAGCCGGGTTGTGGACGAGTGCCATCGCGATCATCGCGCGCTGCCGCATGCCGCCTGAAAACTGGTGCGGATAGTCGCGTGCCCGTACGGCAGCGTTTGGAATTCCAACTGCATCAAGTAGTTCGACTGCCCGTGCTTGCGCGACGGACTTCGACACATCCGAGTGTGCGCGGACAGCCTCAGCGATCTGCGATCCGACGCGGTACATCGGGTGCAAACACGCGAAGGGATCCTGAAAGATCATCGATACGTCCTTGCCACGCACCTTGCGCAGCTCGGCGGGCGACAGCTTCAGCAGGTCACGCCCCTCGAACAGGATCTCGCCCGTGATGTCTGCGAAGTTGCGATTGAGCAGACCCATGATCGCCAAGCTCGTGACGCTCTTGCCGGAGCCAGACTCACCGACGACGCCAAGTGTCTCTCCGCGCTCAAGCGTGAATGAGAGGTTCGAGACGGCCTGGACGACACCATCGCGTGTGCGGAAGCGGACAGAAAGGTCGCGGACTTCGAGGAGGGACGAGCCCCCCACCCCAGCCACTAGGCGTACCTCACGCGCGGGTCAAGGAAGGCGTAGACGACGTCGACCACGAGGTTCATCACGGCCACCGCGGTTGCCGTGCAGATGACGACACCAAGCACGCTCGGGAGATCCTGCGTAATCGCGCCATTGAACGCGAGCCACCCAAGTCCCTGAATGTTGAACACCGACTCGGTGATGATCGCCCCGCCAACGAGCAACGCGATGTCGAGGCCGAAGATCGTGGCGATCGGTGAGAGACTCGCCCGCAGGCCGTGTTTGAAGATCACGGTGCGCTCTGAGAGCCCCTTCGCACGCGCTGTGCGGATGTAGTCCTCTCCCAGCGTCTCAAGCAGGTTGTTACGCGTGAGGCGGGCGTAGATCGCGATATAGAGCAACGCGAGCACCGTCCAGGGCAGGATCATGTGCGAGAACCAGGCACCGATGCCGTCAGACAGCGGGACGTAGCCGGACCCACCTGTGAGTCCAAGCTTCTTCCACACGACAAAGAGCGACATCAGCCCCAACCAGAACACCGGCGCCGAAATGCCGAATAGGGCGAAGCCCATGGCTACACGGTCGATCCACGTTCTGCGTTTGACGGCGGAAAGCACGCCGATCGCGACACCGAAGATTAACCAGAGCGTCGCGGCCCCCGCGACCAAGAAAAGTGTCCGTGGCGCGCGCTCAAGGATCTCACTGCGCACCGAAACGTAGTTGCCGTACGAGTACCCGAGGCCAGGCCAGCCCTGGTCGTCACCCACGGCGAAATTTTTCACGAAGTAGCCGTACTCAACATAGAACGGCTTATCGAGGTGCAGCCGCTTATGGATCTCGGCGAGTGACGCCGTCGTCGGAGACTTCCCCGCGAAGCGCAGCGCCGGATCACCGTTCGGCAGCTTGAAGAACACGAGGAACGTCACGAACATGACGACCAGGACGACCAGGATCGTCCAGAGCAGTCGGCGTGCGAGATAGAGAAGCATCAGGTGAGAGAAAGAGAGCCTCCGAGGCGCCCGAAGGCGCCCCGGAGGCAGTCAGGATCGAGTCCCGCTACTTGACCGAAATCATCGCGTAGGCGGGCGTTGTTGCGAACTGATCGAACTGGTAGTGCGTCACGTTGGAGCTCGTGATGCGCGTCACCTTCGACCACATCCACGGAACCCACGGCACCACATTCGTCATGAGGTACTTGTCGAGGTTCTCGTAGCAGGTGGTGCGTGCCGGATCGATCTGCACCGAGCACTTGTCGAGCTGTGTATCGACGCTCGGAACACCGGTGCAGTTGCCACCGATCTTCAGCGTCTTGCACTGTGCCGGCGTAACACCGACGAGCGAGTAGTTCGTGTTGCCGTTCGCGATGATCGTGCGACCGTCAAACAGCGGGAGGAAGAACGTCAACGCGTCTGCGTAGTCCTTACCCCAGCCCGGGCGCTCCGAGATCGGAACGTTCTTGGAAGGCGTCTGGATCGTCGGATACGCACCGTTGATCTGACGGACCTTGAACGTGATGCCGATCTTCTTCGCATCCTGCTGCAGCGTTGCGACCATGCCCGGGTCAACACCACGCGTGTCGGAGACGAGGAGCACGTTCTTACACGCAGCAGCGTCACACATGCCGCTGTTGCCAGTGCTGTACTTCGAGCCCTTCATGGCCTTCATCGCCAGCGCTGCGCTGCCGTGATTGCCCGGGGTCTTGTACGGGTTGTACGACTTCAGCTGACCGCCGAAGAGGGCGTCCGGAACGAGATGGTTGGCGATGTCGCCGACCGTCGGACCGCCCCAGCCCTGGCGAAGAGCATCCTTGTCGACGATGTAGTTCATCGCGCGACGAACATGGATGTCGTCAAACGGGGCCTGCGTCAGGTTCATCGTGATGTACCACGTGCGGTCACCCGAGTTCTGGTGGAAGTACTGCTTCTTGCTTGAGCTCGTGGCGTACTTCTTGAGGACCGCCGGCGGGATGCTGGAGGTCGCCATGTCGAGCTGACCGCTCTCGATCTTGTTGTAGATGTCAACGTTGCTCGCGTTGACCATGAACTTGACCTCGTCCACATAGTTCTTGCGGGTCGGGTCAGTCGACTTCACGTAGTTCGGGTTACGAACGACGTCGAGGATCGTCTGGCCGTCATAGCCAGCAGCAGGCTTGATGTTCGCGCACGACGAGATATCAACCTCATCGATGCCCTTGATCATGTAGCCGGCGGTCGAGATCAGGTCGGCCGTGTACTTGCCAGGCTGACCCTCGAAGCACTTTGTGACCTCAACCGGCATCGGGCCAGCTGCGGGCATCGCAAGCCGCTTCAGGAAGTCACCGGTCGGCGTCGTCAGGGTGAAGACGATCGTCGAAGCATCCGGCGTCTTGATGCCGGAGATCGACTTCGCCTTACCGGCTGCGTACGCGTCCCAGCCCTTGATCGGCTTGTAATAGAAGGCGTACTGAGCGCCGTCCTTCGGGTTCGCCTCACGCTCAAGCGCGGTGACGAAGTCAGCCGACGTGACCTGACGGTTCACGGGCGGGCTGAACTTGACGCCCTGCTTGATCTTGAACGTGTAGGTCAGACCACCGTTCGTCGGCTTTGGCACCGTGGTGGCGATGTCAGCGACGATCGCGTTGCCTGGGCCGTCAGCATTGTGGGTGTAGCCAACGAGCGTACGGACGAGCAGGTTGTCGAGGATGCCGAAGGCATCGCCGAGGTACTCGCCCGTCGGATCCATGTTGTCGGTGAAGCCGAACGACTGCTCCCAGCCGACGTTCAGCGTGCCGCCCGACTTGATCGAGCTCGCCTTGTTGGAGTGCGCGGTCGCGCCGGCTGCAGTCGCGACGACAATTGCCGCCACGACTCCGGCGAGAGCCACGAGCCTCCCGAATGGTTTCTTCACGATGGGTGTCTCCCTCCTTTTCCCGAACCTTGGTGGATCGGGGATTGCAGTGACCGAATGGTAAGACGAAAAACGCCGTTCACAGTTGGTTTTCTCAACGCTCGGCCCGCACATCGAGTGCGTCGCGCAGGCCGTCGCCGAGCAAATTGAAAGCGAGTGTGGTGATCACAAGAAAGAGGCCTGGGAAGAACATGAGCCACCACGCAGTGTCGTAGTAGCGCTGGGCGTCGTTCAGAAGTCCGCCCCACGACGCGGTGTCCGGCGGAACGCCGAGGCCAAGATACGAGAGGGCCGCTTCGAACAGGATGCTCTGCGGAATCAGCAGCGTCGTGTAGACGATGATCGGGCCGCTCAAGTTCGGGAGGATCTCGCGGAAGATGATGCGTGTGTCGCTTGCACCAAGCGAGCGGCTTGCTTCGACGAACTCCTTCTCGCGAATCGAAAGCGTGAAGCCGCGCACGAGACGTGCGATGTACGGCCACGAGAAGATGACAATCACCGCAATCACGAGCGCGAGGCCTGGCTGGATCGCGATTGGCCCTGCGATCACGCAGCCGTTCTTGTTCGAGCTACAAGCCGCGACGATTCCGATCGAGATCAGCAGCTGCGGCATGGCGAGCATGACGTCGCCTGTCCGCGAGAGGATCGTGTCGACGATGCCACGGTAGAAGCCGGCGATCATCCCGACCACAAGGCCGATGAGCACGGCGATACCACTTGCCACTACACCCACGATCAGCGAGGTGCGAGCCCCGTACATCGTGCGGACGAACAGGTCGCGCGCCTCCCCGTCTGAACCGAACCAGAAAGCGGACGTCGGCCCCTTGGGCAGTCCGAACGAGTCTTGCATGATCTGCTGGTACTGCTCGGTGTTCGGATGCCCGGTTACTGCCGAGGCGATCGGCCCACCGAAGATGGCGATCACGATCAGCACGCCGATCGTTCCGGCCCCGAGCAAGGCGGCGCGGTCTTCCTTAAACCGCAGCCAGAAGAGCTCGAATCCACTTCGCGTCACCGTCTGCGGAGCGACACCTCCGACCGTGGTGGGGGCTGCCGTCATAGGCAGCACACTCCCCCGAAATGGGTTACGTCAGACACGGCTCGGAAGTATAGGAGGTTACGCAAGCGCACAACGTCCGAAATGCAGGACTTTTTCTCCCATTGCGGCAATCTTTCCGCTCCGCCGCGCCCTCGCAGGATCGCTCGTAAACCGCTCGCGCGTCGCGCGTTGCAGAGATTCGCGTCAGGATTATCCGAGGTCGAACGGTGACGCTACGCGTTGAGAGCGTCGGCACCGCCGACGACCTCAAGAATCTCTTGCGTGATGGCGGCCTGCCGCGCGCGGTTCATCGCGAGCGTCAGCGAATCGATCAGTTCCCCTGCCGACTTCGATGCGTTCCGCATTGCGGTCATGCGTGCACCCTGCTCAGACGCGGCCGATTCGAGCAGTGCCCGATAGATCTCGGTCTCGACGTACACCGGCAGCAGCCGCGCGAGGATCTCTTTCGGCTCGGGTTCGAAGAAGAAGTCGACCGGGCCGGAGTGCTCGCCTTCAAGATCGTCGGTCTTCGACTCAAGCACCTCGGTCGGAATCGGCAGGACGTCACTGACTGTGACCTTCTGCACGAGTGCCGACACGAACGCGTTGTAGACGATTACTACCTTGTCGACCTCACCGTTTGTGTACGCCTCGGCCACCGCATGCGCGATCGCTTGGGCGTTGCCGTACTCAGGGCGGTCGCTGTAGCCCGTCCACGCCTGCGACAGATCGAGGCCGCGGAAGCGAACCGTCGACTGTGCCTTCTTACCCGACGTGAAGAACGTGACCTGCTTACCCTCGGCCTCAAGTTCGCGCATCAACGCGAACGACCGACGGAGAACCTGGGCGTTGAACGCGCCTGCAAGGCCGCGGTCGCCCGTCACAGGAATCACCGCAACACGCTTGACCTCATCGCGTGTTTGCAGCAGCGGTAGACGCACGGCGCCGGCAGCCTGCGCCGTGCCGCCCATCAGCTCGAGCATGCGGTCGGCGTACGGGCGCATCGCTTCGATGCGCTGCTGCGCCTTACGCAGGCGTGCAGAGGCGACAAGTTCCATCGCCCGCGTGAGCTTGCGCGTGTTGCTGATCGAGCGGACGCGCCGCTTGAGTTCCTGTGCTGAGGCCACTTCGTGCGCTCCGTTACGCCGCGGTTGCGACGTTGAACCGTGCCTTGAACTTCTCGATCGCCGCGTTGAGGCTAGCGGTCGTGTCGTCGGCTAGATCCTTCGATTCGCGGATCGTCTTGAGGATGGTTCCTTCGGTGCGAAGCTCCTGACGGAACTCCTCGTGGAAGCGCGGAACGTCCTCGGTCGGAATGTCGTCGAGGTAGCCGTTGACGCCGGAGTACAGCGCAACGACCTGCTCTTCGACCGGCCAAGGTGCGTACTGCGGCTGGTTGAGCGTCGCAACCATCTTCTCGCCACGGTTCAGCGCGGCCTGAGTGGCTGCGTCGAGCTCCGAGCCGAACTGTGCGAACGCTTCAAGCTCGCGGTACTGGGCGAGGTCGAGGCGCAGACGGCCGGCGACCTTCTTCATCGCCTTCGTCTGGGCGGACGAACCGACGCGCGACACCGAGATACCGACGTTGACGGCCGGACGGACGCCCGAGAAGAACAGGTCGGACTGCAGGAAGATCTGCCCGTCGGTGATCGAAATCACGTTCGTCGGGATGTAGGCCGACACGTCGCCTGCCTGCGTTTCGATGATCGGGAGTGCGGTCAGCGACCCACCACCGAGCTCATCGGAGAGCTTGCAGGCCCGCTCGAGCAGGCGCGAATGCAAGTAGAAGACGTCGCCCGGGAACGCTTCGCGGCCCGGCGGGCGGCGAAGGAGCAGCGAGAGCTGCCGGTAGGCGTCAGCTTGCTTGGTGAGGTCGTCGTAGATGACGAGTGCGTGCTCACCCTTGAACGCGAAGTACTCGCCCATGGCGGCACCGGCAAACGGGGCCATCCACTTGATCGGCGCGGCCTCAGATGCAGGCGCGTTCACGATCGTCGTGTACTTCATCGCCCCAGCCTCACGGAGCCGCTCGTACACCTGCGCGACCGTCGAAGCCTTCTGGCCGACAGCGACGTAGATGCACTTCACGTTCTGGTCATGCTGGTTCAGGATCGTGTCGATCGCGATCGCGGTCTTGCCGGTCGAACGGTCGCCGATGATCAGCTCGCGCTGGCCACGGCCGACGTTCGTCATCGAGTCGATCGCCTTGATGCCCGTCTGGAGCGGCTCCTTCACCGGCTGGCGCTCAATGACGCCGGGTGCCTTGTTCTCAAGCGGGCGATACTCGCTCGCTTCGATCGGGCCCTGACCGTCGAGCGGGTTGCCGAGCGGGTCGACGACGCGGCCGAGCAGGCCCTCGCCGACGGGGATCGAGGCGACCTTGCCGGTGCGACGCACCGGATCGCCTTCCTTGATCTTCTCCCACTCGCCGAAGAGCGCCACACCGACGTTGTCTTCTTCGAGGTTGAAAGCCAGGCCGACAACGCCATGGTCAAGTTCGAGCATTTCGAGCGCGACGCAGTTCTCGAGCCCGTGAACGCGGGCGATTCCGTCGCCGAGCTGGAGCACGGCGCCGACCTCAGCGAGATTCGTCTCGACGTCGAACTCCTCGATCCGCTTACGCAGGATCGACGTGATCTCTTCGGGGCGAAGCTTCATTCGGGGTGGTCTCCTTCTAGGTCGTCGCGGGAGCCGATGCCCGGCCCACGTGCAGCAGTGAGGTGAATGGTCTGGTCATCAGCGGGCTCCCGCCAGGTCATGGCGGAGACGCTCGAGGCGGCCACGGACGCTGGCGTCGACGCGCATCGATCCTGCTTGCAGGACGATGCCGCCGATCAGGTCCGGATCGACCGAGCGGGTGGCCTTAACCTTGCGGCCGGAGGCCTTCTCGATCTGCGAGAGGATGCCGGTGAAATCCTGCTCCGACAGCTCGTACGCAGTTGTCAGTTCAACGTCAAGCACACGGTCGAGCTGGGCGACAAGGGTGTCGTATTCCGCGGCGATCTCGCGGATCTCCCCCGTCCGACCCTTCTCGGCAAGCACACGCACGAAGTTCGTGAGCAGCTCCTCCCCGTCCCCCACAACATCGACGAGGATCTCGCTCTTCGAGCTTGTCTCCGTCTGCGGGTTGACGAGCACCGCGGCCAACGCGGGGACGTCGTTGATCGCACCGACGAGGTCGGTGAGACCCGACTGCACCTGTGTGATGCGGCCCTTTGCTTCGGCCGCCTCAAACAGGGCGCGTGCGTAGATGCGATGCCCGGCGGCTATGAGCGGGACGCCTCCAGCTTCGAGAAGTCGATCTCGGTGAGCGCTTCGTCGATGAGGCGCTTCTGATCGGCTTCAGTGAGAGCCTTCTTGGTGATCTTCTCGGCCGCGATGAGCGACAGATTGGCGACTTCCTGACGGATCTCACCAATGGCGCTCTGTGTGGCCTGGTCGATCTGGCGCTGCGTCTCTTCGATCCGGCGCTGACGATCCTCTTCGGTCTCCGCCCGCATGCGTTCGCGGAGTCCGTCGCCGACCTTGCGTGCTTCGGCGAGGATCTCGTCGGCGTCGTTCTTAGCCTGAGCAATCAGCTTGCGATGCTCCTCGAGCAGTGCGCGGGCCTCTTCACGGGCGTTGTCGGCTTCGTCGATCGACTGACGGATCCGATCGCGACGATCGTCGATCATCTTCTGGACCGGACCGAACGCGTACTTCTTCAGCACGACCAGAGTGATCGCGAACGCAACGAGCGTCCAGACCATCAGGCCTGGAACAACCTCGATCAGTGGGTTTGCGCCGAGCAGCATCGTGTCCTCTCTTTCGGTACTGCCTAGACCAGGACGTAGCCGAGGAGACCGCCGACGAGGCCGTAGAACACGACGGCTTCGCAGAGCGCGAACCCGAGCCACATGAGGCCCTGGAGCTCGCCGCGCAGCTCAGGCTGGCGGGCGACGGACTGAATCATCGAGCCGAAGATGTTGCCGATACCGGCGCCTGCGCCGGCTGCACCGGCACCGATGCCGAGGGCGAGCGCGATGGCCTTACCCGCGTGGACGACAGGTGCGTCCTTGACGTTGGTGACCGTTTCGGCAATGAGGTGGGTGAGCATGCGGTTTGTCTCTCCTTAGTGTTCTGGCTCGATCGCAGAGCCGATGTAGATAGCGGAAAGGGCGGCGAAGATGAAGGCCTGGATGGAAACGACGATGACAACCTCGAACATGTAGAAGACGGCGGCCACCGGGACGGTGACGATCCCGAGGTACACGTTCTCCAGCACGAACATCAGACCGATGAACGTGAGGATGAGCATGTGCCCCGCGAGCATGTTCGCGTAGAGCCTGACCGAAAGGCTGATCAGACGCATGAACTGCGAGAGGATCTCCAGCGGAATGATCATCGGCAGCAGAGCCTTCGGCACTTCGGGGATCCAGGAACGGAAGTACTTGAACGGCCCGTTCCAGCGGATGCCTTCGTAATGCGTGAAGAAGAAGGTGACGAGTGAGAGTGCGAGCGTCACCGAAATCGAGGAGGTTGCGGCGTAGATGCCCCACACGGGAATGCCGTGGTAGGTCTCGCCCGTCAACGGCAGCGGCAGGAAGCCGAGCATGTTGATCACCCAGATGAAGATCATCAGGGTCGCGACGTACGGGAACCAGCGACGGAGCGCCTTGTGCGGCAGGCCCATTTCAGCCACCTGGGTCTGTGCGATGTCGTAGATCAGCTCGCCGAGCGTCTGGCGGCGACCCGCGACAGCCGAGAGGCGCCAGCGCATCGTGAGGATCCCGATCGTGCAGGAGATCGTTGCGGCGAGCAGCAGGTAGACGACTGCCTTGTTGATCGAGAGGTCGAGCGACCCGATGTGGATCGAGATCCACGGGTCAAGCTTGAATTCCTCGGACGGATCGAAGTCCTTTGCGGATGCGGACGCTGGAAGGGCAAGCAGCAGCGTGCCGAGCGCGATTGACAACCGACTGATCCTCACGATCTTGCCTCCCCTCCGAAATACGCGATCAACGACAATCCGAACTCAACGGTGTACGCGAGAGCGAACACGATTGCTGCTGTGAGGCCCAGTCCGGAGTCCGACGACGCAACGGCAATCAGGATCACCATTACGAAAATCGCGCGGAGCATCCGGCCGAAGGCCACGACGCCTGCGGATGCGAGATTACCCATCCCGAGCGGCAGCCGCTGGAGAACCATTCCAGACCCCTGGTAGACGACCCACAGCACGGCCGCGAGAAGCCAGGCGCCAAGCCGCCAACCGCCGATCAAAAGCACCGGAATCGCAAGCACCATCACGACACTTGCACCGATCAGGGGCACGCGAGATTCGGGTACGGGACGCGGTGTCGCGAACATCAGCGGAAGAATCCTCGGTAGCGGCGGTACACCGCGACGATGCCCACCGGGACGCCTGCGACGGCACCGACAACAAGCCCGCCCGTGGCAGAGCCTGCAGCCCACCCTGCGAGGGTCGCTGCGCCAATCACCGCCGAGGTGGCGACGATGAGCAGGGTGCCTGCCTCAGCAGGCGGAAACGCACGGGGCGCGGGCGGCTCCATCGGGGGCGGAGCATAGCGCAGTGGCGCACTGCGTGTCGCGACTTCGTGACAGCCCATTACCGCTTGGTGCCTACGATCCGACGAGACTTTGTGGCAGTTCGTACGATCAGGCGGAGCGACGGAGCGATTCTTCGCGTTGCTGCGCTTCGCGGCGGCGTATGAACGGGTTCGCGAGCTTCACGATCTCGAGCAGATACACAACGTAGATCGACGTTCCGAGCGCGATCACCACAACGGTCGCGTCGATCGCAATCCCTGCCGGATTCCAGTGTCCATGCCGGTGGAGGTGCACAAAACGTGTTGCAAGGGCGGCTCCTGCGAGCGATCCGCACCACGTCCAGAGGTACGCGACGGTCTGCCGTTGCGAGAAGCCGATGTTCTCGAACCGGTGGTGCAAGTGTCCACGGTCGGGGCGATAGACGGGCTGGCCGTGCTTGATTCGGCGGGCGACAACGAACGAGGTGTCGATCAGCGGAACGGCCAGCACGAGCAACGGCAGTACGAGCGTGGCCAGCGCTGCGGTTTTCAGGAGGCCTTCCACCGATACCGCCGCGAGCGTGAACCCAAGGAGCAGCGATCCGGAGTCGCCCATGAAGATCCGAGCGGGATAGAAGTTGTGTCGCAGGAAGCCAAGGCAGCTTCCGAACACGATTGCGGTGAGCGTTGCGGCATCGGGGCGGCCGAGCGACAGCTCGATCAGCGTGAAGGAGCCGGCGGCGATCGCACAGACGCCGGCGGCGAGGCCGTCCATCCCGTCGAGGAAGTTCATCATGTTCATCAGCGCAACGATCGCGAAGGCCGTGAGTGGCTGTCCGATGTACGCCGGAATCGAGTGCGCGCCAGCTCCTGGGAACGTCACGTGATGCACCCACACGCCAGCTGCCACTGGAATCGCAGCCGCGGTCGCCTGTCCCGCGAGCTTCTGCCACCAGCGTAGCCCTCGGAAATCGTCGATCGCGCCAACGAGGGTTGCCACAGCAGCGCCGAGGATGATCGCGCGCATCTCGCCGCGGAGCGGCAGGAACGCGAGTGCCGGGATCAGCACGCCGAAGAACATCGCGAGTCCGCCAAGCCTCGGAATGTTGCGCATCTCTTTGCGGCGCCCGGGCTCGGGCCGATCAACGACCCCGAGCAGGCGCGCCATCCCACCAACGGCGGGCGTGAGCGCGACGACGATCACGAGGGCAAGCAACGCGCCCCAGATGACGTCGAGGTGGTTGGTGAGTTGGCTCCACACCATCTGAACCCCCTCTATTTCGTCCCGTACAGACGATCTCCCGCATCGCCGAGCCCAGGAACGATGTAGCCCTTCTCGTTCAGCCGCGAATCGATCGATGCCGTGACGATCCTAAGGTCAGGATGCGCCTCGCGCACTCGTGCGATCCCTTCTGGTGCCGAGATCAACGAGATGAGCGTGATGTGTGTCGCCCCCGCCTTCTTCACAACGTCCACGGCTGCGGCAGTCGAGTTGCCGGTTGCGAGCATCGGGTCGAGCAGCAGCACGTCACGGTCGGCGATGTCGGCCGGCAGTTTCACGAAGTACTCGACCGGCTGGAGCGTCTCCTCGTTGCGGTACAGGCCGATGAACCCGACGCGCGCGACGGGGATCAGCGAGAGCACACCGTCGAGCATCCCCATGCCGGCGCGAAGGATCGGACACACTGCGATCTTCTTGCCCGGAATCCGCTGGGCGGTCGTCCACTCGATCGGTGTCTGAACCTGGGTCTCCTCGAGGGCGAGTTCCTTCGTCGCCTCGTACGAGAGCAGCAGCGTCAGTTCGTTGACAAGCCGACGGAACATCTCTGTCGAGGTCGAGACATCCCGCAGCAGGCCCAGCTTGTGCCGAACGAGCGGGTGTGTGACCTCGACGACGGTCATGCCACGTACTCCGTGTAGCCGCGGAAGCCCGGGTAGAGCGGCCGCTTGGCGCACAGCGCCTCGGAGCGCTCGCGGAGCGCCGTGACGTCGGCGTCGTCGGTGAGCGACCCGGCGATGATCGCTGCGACCTCGCCGAAGTCGGCCTCATCGAAGCCACGCATCGTCGCTGCAGGCGTTCCAATGCGCACACCCGAGGCGACCATCGGCGGCCGCTCGTCGAACGGGACGGTGTTGCGGTTGACGGTGAGCTTGACTTCGTCGAGGCGCTCCTGCGCTGCGAGGCCTGTCCATTCGGTGTGACGAAGGTCGAGCTGCACGAGGTGGGTGTCGGTGCCGCCCGTCAGTACTTCGAGGCCCGATGAGATCAGGCCTGCGGCCAGAGCATCGGCGTTTGCCCGAACACGGCCCTGGTAATCCCGGAACGCTTCGGTACCGGCGATCTTGAAGGCCGTCGCCTTCGCCGCGATCGTGTGCTCGAGCGGCCCGCCCTGCATGCCAGGGAAGAGTGCGCGATCAACGGCCGCCGCATGCTCCTCACGGCACAGCACGAATCCGGCCCGAGGCCCGGCGAGCGTCTTGTGCACCGTCGAGGTGACAAAGTCGCTGTAGGGCACCGGGTTCGGATGCAGCCCCGCGGCCACAAGACCCGAGAAGTGGGCCATGTCGGTCATCAACATCGCCCCCACTTCGTCGGCGATCTCACGGAACTTGTCAGCTTCGATCGTGCGGGGATACGCCGAGCCGCCACAAACGATCAACTTTGGCTTGACCTCTTTCGCTTTCGCAAGCACTTCGTCGTAGTCGACGCGCATCGTGTCGCGCGACACGCCGTAGTGATGGAACTCGTAGAGCTTCCCGGAGAAGTTGACGCCAAGGCCGTGGGTGAGGTGGCCGCCGTGGTCGAGCGAGAGACCAAGGACACGGTCGCCCGGCTTGAGGACGGCGAAGTACACCGTCATGTTTGCCTGCGCGCCGGCGTGTGGCTGCACATTCGCATGCTCGGCGCCAAAGAGAGTCTTCGCGCGGGTCCGGGCGATCTCTTCGATCTCATCGACAACTTCGCAGCCGCCGTAGTAGCGCTTGCCGGGATAGCCCTCTGCGTACTTGTTCGTCGCCACCGAGCCAACGGCCTCAAGCACCGACGGCCAGGTGAAGTTTTCCGACGCAATCAGCTCGATCTGGCCGCGTTGGCGATCGAGTTCGCGCCCAAGCAGCGCGGCGATATCGGGGTCGACATCGGCCAGACCGGCCGACTTGAGGTGCTCGAACGTTTCGTGCGAATTCGCCATCAGTCTCTCTCCTGGGTCGCTGCCGTCTGCCCCATCGTAAACGGCAGCGGCGTTTCGCCCCGTTACGAGGCGAGCAACGCGAGCGTCTCGGCCGCCGACACCAGCCCCTCACGCAAGACCAAGGGCGGCGTCGAGGTGATGTCGACGACGGTTGAGGGCGTGCCGGGGAGCGCTCCGGCATCGACCTCCGCCCCACACCCGGCGCGGATCCGAGCTGTCACGTCCGAGAGCGACGCGGCGGGAGGTTCCCCCGGCTCGTTCGCGCTCGTCGCTGCGACGGGGCCGACCGCATCGAGCACGGCCTGCGACGAGCCTGGAAGGTTCGCCACCCGCACACCGAGCGTTGCCGACCGATCGCCTGAGAGCCAGGGGTACCGCGACGCGGGGTTCGACACGACGAGTGTGAAGGGGCCGGGTAGCAACCGTTCGATCGCGAGTCGTTCGTGGGCCGGAATGTCAGGAAGGAACGCGAGCAGGCTCTTGATCGACGGTGCGATCACCGCGGTCGGTTGCCGCGCCTCCCGGCCTTTCAGTGCGTACAACGCCAACACTGCCGATTTGTCTGATGCAAGCGCGCACATGCCATAGACGCCGTCGGCGGGCAGTAGGACTGCCTCGCTGCGTCTCAACGCCGCGACTGCGTCCTGCACGCCTACGGCGTCCACCGCCCTTCCACCACCCGCGCGCGCCCTGCAAGGTCGTTCGTGACACGCACGTCGTCGTACCCGAGCGCCGTCAGCGTCGCGGCAATCTGGTCGGTCTTCGCCTCATGACACTCGAGGACAAGCGCACCCCCGGACACGAGCTTGGCGCGGGCGGCGTCGGCGAGCCGCTCCGTCTCACCGTGCCCAAACACTGCGAGCTTCGGCTCGTGGTCGCGCACCTCTGGCGGCAGCCCAGGTGCTTCGTCGTCGTCGACGTACGGCGGATTCGATGCGATCAGATCGAACGGTCCTTCGACCGCACCCAGGAGGTCGCTCTCGACAAACGCGACGGCCAGATCGAGCGCGGCGGCGTTCTCCGAGGCAAGGGCGAGCGCGTCAGGTGAAAGATCGACCGCCGTCACGGTCGCTGCCGGCAACTCGTCCTTCAGTGCGAGCGCGATCGCCCCTGAGCCTGTCCCCACATCGACGATGCGTGGGCTCTCGACATCGGCGAGCAGCGCCAGGGCGCGATCGACCAGGATCTCGGTCTCCGGCCGTGGGACAAGAGCGCGCGCGTCTGTCTTCAAGATCAAGCGCCGAAAACCCCAGTCGCCGAGGATGTAGGCCAGCGGCTCCCGCGCTGCACGGCGTCGCACAAACTCCCGTGCCGCCGAGATCTCGTCGGCGTTCAGTGGCCGGTCGTGTTGGGTGTAGAGCTCGATGCGGCTCAGTCCGAGAGCACGGGAAAGCAGCAGCTCGGCGTCGACACGCGGGCTGTCGACCCCTTTTTCGGCGAGATAGCCGGCGGTCGTTCGCAGCAGCTCTGCGAGCGTCACAGCAGATCTGCGAGCGTCACAGCCCGCCGGATTCGAGCGCCTCGCGACGCTCTTCTGCCGCGAGCGTCTCGGTGAACTCTTCGAGGTCGCCTTGCAACACTTGGTCAAGGCGATAGACCGTCAACTTCACCCGATGGTCGGTGACACGGTTCTCGGGGTAGTTGTATGTCCGGATCTTCTCGGCCCGCTCACCCGTACCAACCTGAGCTTTACGCACCGCCGCCTGCTCTGCCGCTTGCCGCTCTCGCTCCGCCTCATAGATGCGTGCGCGAAGCACGCGCATCGCCTTCTCACGGTTTTGCAGCTGCGACCGCTCGTCCTGCATCGCAACGACGATGCCCGTCGGCAGATGGGTGATCCGCACGGCGGAGTCGGTCGTGTTAACCGACTGCCCACCCGGGCCTGACGAGCGGTACACGTCGATCTTCAGGTCGACCTCATTGATAGCGACGTCGACGTCCTCTGCCTCCGGCATCACCGCAACAGTTGCAGTGGACGTGTGGATCCGGCCCTGCGATTCGGTCTCTGGCACCCGCTGGACACGGTGGGTGCCACCTTCAAATTTGTAGACGGAGTACGCACCGTCGCCCTTGATCGCCCAGGTTCCTTCTTTGATCCCGCCGCCTTCGGTGGGGCTCACTTCGAGCTCTTCCCACTTGAATCCACGTCGCTCGGCGTAGCGCTGGAACATGCGCGCGAGATCTGATGCGAAGAGTGCCGCCTCGTCGCCCCCGACGCCTTGGCGGACTTCAAGGATGACGTCCTTGTCGTCGGCGGGATCGCGTGGCGCGAGCGACAGCTTCAGCTCTTCTTCAAGCCGGGCAGCCTCAACTTCGTAATCGGCGACCATCTCGGCGAGCTCCGCGTCGCCCCGTGCCGCGGCGAGGTCGTCGAGCGCCTGCTGCCACGCCTGGCCAAGCTTGTAGGCGGCCTCAAGCTCCTTGAGCCGCTTCCCGATCTCGGCCGCCTGCCGATGGTCGTTGTAGACCTCGGGGTCAGACATGCTCTCCTGGAGCTCACGGTAGGAGCGATTGAGCTCGTCGACGAGTGATTCGAGTCCGGCCATAGCGAGTCAGGGTACCGGCCGGGGAGATCCCGGCCTGGGCCCGCCGTCGTCCGGCGGACCCAGGGGAATCGTTTCCTAACCCTCGGTCGAGTCGGCTGCGTCGCCCGCAGCCTCGTCATCGTCGGCCGCTTCCGGCTCTTCTTCGACAACGTCCGGGATATCCGGCAGGACGAGGGTGATTTCAATGCCGGCGAGCGCCTTCGACACAGGGCACGTGTCCTTCGCGCGCCCTGCGATCTCCCGCCACTTTTCGTCGCTCGCACCGTCGACGATGCCCGTTACCGAAAGCTGCGATGCGGTGATACCGACGCCGTTTTCGAAGGTCACTGTCGCGCTGACGTGCAACTCTTCCGGCTCGAAGCCCTGGCCGACGAAACCCGCAGCCAACGCCATCGAGTAACACGACGCGTGTGACGCCGCGAGGAATTCCTCGGGTGTCGCACCGGCGTTCGACGAGTCGGTTCGCTGACGCCAAGTGACCTCGACCTCAGGGATCGATCCGCCCTCGACGGGGCGGACGGTGCCGAATCCTTCGAGCAGGTCGCCGATCCATTCGACTGTTGCTGTTCGATGTGCTGCCATCTACGCCATCACCTCCACACGTGTGTCGGCCGGGCCACCCCGGCCTTCCCTGTCTAGGACTTCGCGCAGCGCGCGAATTGAAACTTCAAGTTGATCGAGCTCTGGTTCGCGCGTCGTGAGCCGCTGCAGCCAGAGTCCCGGCGCGAGCAGTGTCATCAGCACGCGGTTGCCGGAGTGCTTGCCGGCGTAGCGGATCAGCTCGTAAGCGATGCCCGCGATGATCGGCAGGAAAGTGATGCGCGTCACGATCAGCCAGTACCACTCGGGTCGCCCGAAGAGGGCGTACACGAAGATGCTGAGCACCATCACCCAAAGGAGAAACGCGGTGCCGCAGCGTGGGTGGATCAGTGAGTAGCGCTGAACATTTGCAGGCGTCAGTTCCTCGCCCGCTTCGTACGCGTTGATCGCTTTGTGCTCGGCAGCGTGGTACTGGAACACGCGTCGCAGCGACGGGATCAGGCTCAACACACCGAGGTAGCCGATGAACAACGTGACGCGAATGACGCCTTCCACGAGCACAAACCAGCCACCGTTTGAGATCGGCAACAGGTCGGCAAGAAGCGCCGGGCTGACCTTGAAGAGCATGAGGGCGAAGCCGATTGCGACCGCGAAAGAGAAAAACAGCGTGGCGCGACCGATCTCAGCTGGCTCTTCAAGCTCATGGTTGCCCGTCGCCTCACCCTCCGCCTCCTCGGCTGCGGCGTAGTTCGCAGAAACGGCAAGCGCTTTGAAGCCGATCGAAAGCGATTCGCCAAGCGCGACGACCCCGCGCACGACCGGAAGCCGAAGCGTCCAGTGGCGGGCCATCAGAGGCTGGATCTCTTTCGCAACCAGGGCGATCTGCCCATCCGGGGTACGCACAGCGACGGCCCAGTTGCGCGGGCCGCGCATCATCACACCTTCGAGAACCGCCTGTCCGCCAATTGCCTGCGACACGTCAATGCCCCTTCGAAAGCGGCGGTTGGCCTAACGGGAGCGCGCGAACGCGCTCAGGAGGCTGCGCGGCCGGCCTTTTCGAGCCGACGCTGGAAGCGTTCAACGCGTCCACCGGTGTCCATCAACTTCTGCTTGCCCGTGTAGAACGGGTGGCACTGCGAGCAGATTTCGACGTTCAGCTCAGCCTTGGTCGAGCGGGTCTCGAATGCGTTGCCACACGAGCAGTGCACGTGCGACACGACGTAGTCGGGGTGAATGTCTGCCTTCATCGAGCGGCCAAGATAGCAGAGGCGGTGTGCCTCGCGACATTGCCGCCGCTCACGACGACGACGGGGTTGCGTGCTTCAACCTTTCCAGCGACAACTGCGGCGAGTGCTGCAGCGCCTGCTGGTTCGACAGCGAGCTTCGCACGTTCATGCAGCAGTCGGAACGCGTCAGCGATCTCGGCCTCGGTGACGAGCACGCGCTCGATGTCTCTGCACACCTCGAGCGCGATCGCGCCCGCAAACGGAGCGTTCAGTCCGTCGGCGATGGAATCGCACGACACGCGCACGGCGGCGTCTGCCGCCAAGCCATCGTGGAGCGCCCGGCTCCGTTCGGGTTCCACGGCGATCACGCGTATGCGTCCGGCAAGCGCTGTCTGAATCCCGGAAACGAGGCCGCCGCCTCCCACGGCCACGACGACCGCGTCGGCATCAGGTGCGTCGGCCTCAATCTCAAGGCCCACCGTCCCTGCACCAGCGATCACAACGGGATCGTCGAAGGGATGGACAAGCACCCGGCCTGTCTCTGCGATCAGGGTGTGCAAACGCTCGAATGCTCCCGCTGGATCGTGCGCCGCGAGATCGACGGTTCCGCCGTAGCGCCGGGTCGACTCGATCTTCTGCTCCGAAGCGCCCTGCCACATCACAACAAGGGCATCGACGCCGACCTGCGCCGCGGCGAACGCGATCGCCGCCGCATGGTTGCCGGCCGAGATTGCAATGACGCCGCGCTCACGCTCCTCGGGTGTCAGCTGCAGCACCCGGTTCAACGCACCGCGCGCCTTGAACGAGCCTGTGCGCTGAAAGAGCTCGCACTTGAGTTGCGCAGGCAGCGAACGGCCGTCGATGAGCGGCGTGTGCGGAAGCAGTCCGGCGAGACGAGCGGCCGCAGCTTCGACATCCGCGCGTGTTGGCACCGTCGTCACGAGGTGACACTCCGCTGGCGAACGGCTTCAAAGAGGAGCACCGCGGCGGCGTTCGCAGCGTTCAGCGAGTCGACACCCTCGCCGATTACCGGCAGCGAAATGTGGGTTGCGCACGCCTGCCTCCACCGAGCGTCGAGGCCCTCATCTTCGGCGCCGATCACAAGTGCCGTTGGAGAGGCGAGGTCGGCCTCCCACGCGCGCTGGGTGGCGCCAACGACCGCTGCGACGAGTTCGATGCCGAGGCCCTGTACGTCCTCAAGCGCCCCTGCGACGATCGGCAGCGTGAAGACGGCGCCCGTCGAGGCGCGGATTGCGTTGGGGTTGAATGGATCGACGACACCGTCGGCAACGATCAGGGCGTCGGCCCCAGCGGCAACCGCGGACCGGGCCATCGCCCCGAGGTTGCCCGGCTTTTCGATGCCTACGCACACGAGCACGAGCGAAGGGCTTGCTGGGACGGCATGCGTGGGTGCGACGAACACACCCACAACACCCTCCGGCTCTGCCCGGTAGGCCATCTTGGCGAGCACTTTCGCGCTCACCTCCTCGCCGCCTGTCCACTCGATCAGCTCGGGCGCCACGTAGATCGCCTGCGCTTTCAGCCCCGAGCCCAGCGCGCGCTCAACCTCGCGCCGTCCCTCTGCGATGAATAGCCCGGAAGCGCGTCGTTCCCGTGAGCCACGCAGACGCACAACCTCTTTCACGCGCGGGTTGTCGACCGAGGTGATCACCGCGCGACTGTACCCCGGGTAGCGTTCATTGGGATGGCCGAAAACGCCGCAACCACCGTTGTCGTCGCTGCGCACCTCGATGACGCGGTGCTCTCGTGCGCTGGAGCGCTGAATCCTGGGGTCGCTCTCGTCACGGTGTTTGCGGGCGATCCGCCCGTGGGCTTCCTCGGCAGCTACGACGCGTCAACCGGTGCGAGGTCGTCACATGACCGCATGGATGAACGTCGTCTAGAGGATCGGGCGGCTGCCGAGCTCCTTGGCGCAATTCCGGTTCACCTCGCTTTCCCCGAGCGGCAGTACCAGCGTCGGTCGGGCTGGAAGGGGCTGATCAAACGAGGAGGAGCGCCGATTCCGACGCGCGACGAGATCGCTGACGCGCTCCGCGCACACCTCGAGCAGGCGACTCGGGTGTATGCCCCTGCAGGCTTCGGACACAACGACCATCTCATCGTTCGCGATGCCGTGCTTGCACTGCGGCCCGACGCCGTGCTGTACGCCGATCTCCCCTACACCCTTGGCGCAGAACCCGCCGCTCCGCCGGGAATCACGGGCAGGTCGGTTGAGGTGGTCACCTTGAACCCCGACCGTGCGCAAGCCAAGGTTGAAGCGTTTGCCTGTTACGGCTCCCAGCTCGACCCCCTCGAGGCCGCGTTCGGCGATCTGCTGGATCCGACTCGGCTCGGCACAGAGCGCCTTTTCGCTGCTTCGTAGCGGCGTCGACCTACCCAAATCTCCATACCGAAATCCTCCCCGCGCATGAGGCGCACTTCGTACAATCGGTGCCGACGCCTCGTCCAAAACCGTACGAGGCGTTACGGAGCGCTGCAGCACTAGGGCGAACCGGAGATATGCAGCCCAGCTTGCGGCATGTCAGTTGGGATGCAGTTCATCGACGGCGGCCACCCAGGGGAGAGGGTGAACGACCAACACACAACCCAGTTCTCGATCGAGACGACGGCGCTGCACGACTTTTTCCGGGTCGTGCGTTGGGAGGCCCACCGACGCAAGCGGCGATGAGCCCATCACGATCGCCGCGCGCGACGACCCAGCGTTCGTTACCGCATGGGTGAGCAACACCTGCGAGATCCCCGGTGCCAGCACCCCAACCGCGAGGTACAGCCAGACGTTCGAGGAGTCAATCCTGTGCGCAAGAAGCGTGGGTGAAGCGACGAGCGTAGACACGGTTGCCGCGACAACCGTCGCCACGAGTGCGCCGACCCCAGGCGAGCCTCCCCGGGCGACACCCCAGCGCACAGCCACATTGAGAAGCCCAAAGCCGGCCCCTGCGCACAGCGCAAGTGCGAGAACCACGCTCCCCCGGATTCCTTACGTGGCCGTCAGCGCTCGCCACCGGGACGCCAGAGGATCTCGGCGTCACCGTTGGCGCGACGGGCAAGGATGAAAAGCAGGTCGGAGAGGCGGTTCAGGTAGATCGCGACGAGCGGGTTCACGGGCTTGATCCCGGCCGCGGCAATCACGACGCGCTCCGCCATACGGCACGACGTCCGCGCCATATGAAGGCGGGCCGCGGCCTCCGTTCCGCCGGGAAGCACGAAGCTGCGAAGCTCTGGAAGCGTGGCGTTCAGCTCGTCGCACGCCGCTTCGAGCCGATCGATGTCGGCCTGCACGATGCGGAGACGGCTATCGCCGGGTGTGAACGGCACCGCGATATCGGCGCCAACGTCGAAGAGCTCGTTCTGGATGCGCGTAAGTTGCGGATCGCTCACAACAACCTGAGCCCATCCGAGCGCTGAGTTCAGCTCGTCGACTGCGCCAGCTGCCTGGATCAACGCGTCGAGCTTTGAGACACGGCTGCCGTCGCCCAGCGAGGTCTCACCGGCATCTCCACCCTTGGTGTAGATCCGATTCAAACGCACCGGTTCGTCGCGCTCTCGACTCATGATGGGCGGCCCAACTCACCGAGGAGGCTGCGCGCGATCACGAGACGCTGGATCTCGCTCGTTCCCTCATAGATCTCTGTGACCTTCGCGTCGCGGAAATAGCGCTCCACTGGAGCCTCCTTCGTGTAGCCGTACCCACCAAGCACCTGAATCGCTTCGGACGTCTGCCGTCGAGCGACCTCGGATGCGAACAGTTTGGCTTGCGCACCCGCGACCGTGTGTGGCTTACCGTGCTCCTTCAACATTGCCGCGCGGTAGACGAGCAGTCGGGCCGCCTCGATCTCGGTCGCCATCGTTGCGAGCTTCTGCTGGATCGCTTGAAACTCTCCGATCGCCTTGCCGAACGCGCGTCGTTCCTTCGCATAGGCGCATGCGGCATCGAGCGCCGCCTGCGCGATCCCTACCGCCTGCGCGCCAATGCCGATGCGACCACCGTCAAGGGTCGCCATCGCAACACCGAAGCCGCGGCCGCGCTCGCCGAGGAGACGATCCGCCAACACATCAGTGTCAAAGACAAGATCGACCGTCGACGAGGAGTTCAAACCAAGTTTGTGCTCCTCACGTGTGACCGCCACTTGCGACGCGTCGAGAATGAAGGCCGAGATCCCTCGCGGGCCTTCAACTCCGGTCTCTGTGCGCGCAAACACGATGAACGTGTCAGCAAACGAGCCATTGGTGATCCACTGCTTCGTGCCGGCGAGATGCCACCCTGTGGCGCTCTCGGTGCCGTGTGAGACGATCGCGCCCGCATCGGAGCCGGCACCCGCCTCGGTGAGCGCGAACGCACCGAGAGCCTCTCCGCGCGCCAAGGGCGGCACGTACTGCGCGATCTGCGCTGTGGTGCCGAACATGAGCAGCGGCAGCGTGCACGCCGAGGTGTGCACCGCGAGCGTGACACCCACGCCTGCGTCGGCACGCGAAAGCTCCTCGAGGACGAGAACGTACGAGAGGAAGTCGCACCCGGCACCATCGAACTCTTCGGGCACACAAACGCCCATGAGTCCGAGATCGGCCAGTTTCGAGAACACCTCGGCCGGGAAGCGGCGGTCGCGATCCCATTCGCTTGCGAACGGAGCGATCTCCGACGCGGCGAACTCGCGCGCAAGCGTCTGTATCTCGCGGTGCTCAGACGTGAGCTCGAAGTCCACGCCGCGAGTCTACGGCCGAACGGCGCGCTTAGAGAGCGGTTGCGGCGGTCTTCAGCTCGGGTTCGAGCTTGTACCCGACCCCAAAGCGCGTCTGAATGAACGAGTGCTGCGAGGAGACCGCGTCGATCTTCTGACGCAGACGCCGTACGAACACATCGACGGTGCGATCGCGATGAGTCTCGCGCCGACCCCACACCTTTTGGAGGAGCTCGTCGCGTGTGACGACACGGCCGCGATCCATTGCGAGCGTGTAGATCAGCTTGAACTCGGTGGGCGTCAGGCCCGCGCTCTTGCCGTCGATGAACGCCTGCACTTCACGCGGGTCGATCAACAGCTCTTCGATCTGGATCGGCTCTCCGCGCTTCTCCTCCGCAGGACGTACGCCGCGACGGGCGGCCGATCCGACACGCGCTACAAGCTCACGCATTGAGAACGGCTTGACGAGGTAGTCGTCGGCACCAATCTCGATCGCGTGGATGCGGTCGTGTTCTGTGCCTCGGGCGGAAACGACGACGATCGGTGTGCCGATCCCTTCTGCCCGCGCGGTCTCGATCAGCTTCCAGCCGTCGAGTTCCGGGAGCATGAGGTCAAGCACGCAGACGTCAGGGTGTTCGTACCGCAGTCGCGCCAAACCGAGCTCGCCACGGCCGACAACGATCGGGTCAAAGCCCGCCGCCGTCAGATGCCTTGCCATCCCATCGGCAATGACGTTGTCGTCTTCGACAATCAACACTTTCGCCATAGGCATTACGATAGACCCCAAGGCGGTTCGGAGCGGGTGACGGAGTGGTGACGATCTGGTGAAGCGGCTCTTTGGTGGTGCGGATGAACCGGTACAAGATGACGTAGTGGACGTCGTACGCCTACCTGAAGCCGAATCGAACGACGAGCGTACGTACGGCTCCGCCTTTGATGAGCTTCGCACGGGCTTCACTGCGGCGGTCTCGCATGAGCTCCGCACTCCTCTTGCGCGGATCCTCGCGCTTCTTGATTCGTCTGATCTCCCTGGCGCCGATGTTCAAGCGCTGATCGACGCGGCCCGTGCCGAGGTTGAATATGCGGGCGCGTTGATCGACGAGATCTTGTTCCTCTCTGAGCTTGAGGGCGGCAAGGAGGTCGTCTCTTTTGGGATGACGAACGCGCTGCCGGTGCTCGAGGAGGTCGTGACCGAGCATGCCGATGCCGCGGGACGCGCAGGTATCGCGGTGATGGCGAGTGGCGACCCGACGGTCGACGTGCCTCTGCGGCCCCGCATGCTTCGGATCATCGCCGAGAATCTGACTGAGAACGCTCTTCGGTACGCCGGTCACGGCGCGAGTTTCACCCTGTCGGTGTCGCGTGAGGATGGTGCGATCGTGCTCCGTGCCGCAGATACGGGCGTTGGGCTCACCGAGGCCGATATCCCGCGTCTCTTTGAGCGTTTCTGGCGTGCAGATGCAGCTCGTGCCTCGCGCGGCACCGGTCTTGGGTTGGCGATTGTCAAGCACGTCGTTTCCGCTGCGGGCGGAACGGTCGAAGCGCGGGGCGGTCGGGGCGAGGGCCTCGAAGTGCGCTGCGTCTTCCCCACCGCGTAGCGCGACGGCTTCGACGCCGCTGGTTGCGGCTATTTGCGGCGTCGCGCCTCGGCCCCACCTGTTCCTAGGATCTCGCCACGCAATTCGTCTCGGAATTGGTGGCAGATTCGGTGGGCGCTCATTGGGCGCATTGTTCGTACTGCACATCATTTAGTCCGGCGTGCGGTGCCCACGCATCGCGAATTCGTGTGCAGATTTCGCCCTCACCTTCGGGCGGGCCTTGTCCCTGCAAGTGCGTGTCTTTCGCGCGACCGACGCGCCCAATGCATCCGCAACCCCAGCCGCCCCCTCCGTTTGGGGACTGTCCCCAGGACACGGCTTGGGGGGACGGGCCTGGCGGCAAGGGCCTCGTCTAGGCGCCGGCAGGCAACGGGTCGCCGAATCGCTCGACCAAACCGCTCCGGAATACGCGGAGGGCGCCGATGTCGGCGCCCTCCGCTACTGCTCTTTTGCCACCCCGAACCCGGGGATGACAGATCTCTAGCTCGAGATGCCCTGGAGCGCCTTCTCGGAAGCGACCAGCACGACCTTCGGGATCGGTGCGAAGTAGAGCTTCGCGGTGTACTTCCCGGCCTGACCCTGCGTCAGCGCCCAGAAGACCATCTTCCGAAGAGCCGGAGCATTCTGCGTCTTCTGCGGCAGGATGATGTAGGTGTACGTCGAGATCGGATAGGCGAGAGGATTCGTCTTATCCGGGTTCACGATGTGGAGCTCATTGCCCGCCGGCACCGACTTGACCGTTGCGCCAGCAGCGACAACGTTGCGGATGCTCGGGAAGATGAAGTTCCCCGCAGCGTTCTGGATCGCGCCGAAGTGCAGACCGTTCGACAGTGCGAACGCGGTATCGACGTAGCAGATGGCACCCGGGGTGTTCTTGACGACACCCGCGACACCGGCCGAGCCGCTCGCGCCAACACCCGCAGGCCAGTTGACCGACTGACCGCGACCGATCTGGGAAGACCACTGCGGGCTAACGGCCGCAAGGTAGTCGGTGAAGTTGTAGGTCGTTCCCGAGTTACCCGTGCGGTAGACCGGCGTGATCTTCAGATCGGGAAGCGTCTCGCCCGCGGCAAGCTTCGGGTTGACAGCCTTGATTGCCGGATCGTTCCAGTTGGTGATCTGCCCGAGATAGATCTTCGCGATGATCGCGCCCGTCAAGTGCAGACGTGCAGGACCGCCCGGGATGTTGTACGGAACGGCGGTGCCAGCAAGCGCCCACGGAATCTGGACACAGCCATTGCATGCCGCGAACTGATCGGCCGTGAGCGGCGCGTCAGAAGCACCGAAATCAACCGACCGGTTCGTGATCGCGGTAATACCCGCGCCCGAACCAACGCCGCTGTACTGAAGGGTGTAATCGAATGCGGTACCGAGCGCAGGTGTCCACAGCGAAACGAGTGGCGACACGAAGGTGCTGCCGGCACCGTTGATGACAGTGGCCTGCGACTTGCCGGTCTTGGCGCCTGCTGCGCCCACCGCAACAAGAGCGGTAAGAAGAAGGGCGACCAGCGCAAGTGCGGTCTTTCTCATGAAGATTGATCTCCTTGGGTTCAACTCAGTGGTGACAATGTCAGGGTGCCGCGCATCCCTATGCCACGGGGCTGAAAGGGTGTGACGGTGCGGTGACGGAGTGGTGAACGGGCTTCGGCAAACGTGAAACGCTGTTGCACGTCGGTCACGTGGAAGACTCCCGGCACCGCAGGTCGCCGCTAGTTCTCGGCAGGCGGCGTTAGGAAGCTGCGCCGAGCTTGCGGCGCGAGCGGTCGAGCACGAGCCGCGAGATGAGGCTTGTGACGAGCACGAACATGATCAGGACGAAGGCGGCTGCCCACGCCTGCGAGTTGAGGTTCGTGTCAGGCGACTCGGAATACTCGAAGATGATCACTGGGATCGACGCGACAGATACCGATGGGTCTGTTTGCACAACCTGACCGAAGATCGAGCACGCAAAAAGCAGAGGTGCAGTCTCACCGGCGGCGCGAGCGACAGCGAGCGTCGTACCGGTGACGATGCCGCTGATTGCATTCGGCAGGACGACCGAGAGGACTGTCCGCCACTTCGACACGCCGAGCGCATAGCTTGCTTCGCGCAAGTTATTCGGAACGAGCGTCAGCACTTCCATGGTGGTGCGTGAGATCAGCGGCAGCATGATCACTGCGAGCGCAAACCCGCCTGCCCAGGCGCTCTGGTGATGGCCGAGGCCGATAATCGGAATCTTGTTCTGCACCATGAGTGCGAAGACGAAGATGCCGATCACGATCGACGGGAATCCGTTGAGAACATCGAGCCAGAGTCGAACCTGGTCACCGAAACGGCGAGAAGCAAATTCGCTGACGAAGATTGCGAGCAGAACGCCAAACGGCACTGCCATCGCCGTCGCGATAGCGACGAGCATTGCCGTGCCGACAAACGCCGGAGCGATACCGCCACCGGTCTCACCGAACACCGCGGGCCCCTTCGTGAAGAAGTCGAGGTTGAGTGCCGGGAGCGCCTTCACCAGCACGGAGCCGACGAGGATCGCCAGAGCCCCGATGGCAACTCCGGCCGCTACGACAGCACCGATCTCCGCCATGCGGTTCTTGCGAAGTCGGTTTGCTGACCGTCCTGTCGCCTTCAACGAAAACGTGGGTTCCATTACCGCGCCCCTGTCTGCTTCTCGAAGCGATGGACGATGCGCTGTGCGACGAAGTTCGTGGTGAACGTGATGACGAGGAGGATCAGGCCCAAGTACACAAGCGACGAGATCTCGATGTTTGTCGGGGCGCTCTGATAACTGGAGGCAAGTTGGCTCGCAAGCGAGTTGCCCGGCTCAAAGAGTGAGAAGTGGAGCGGGCGGAGACTATTGCCGATCACCTGAGTGACGGCGATCGCCTCGCCGAGCGCCCGACCGAGTCCGAGGGTGATGCCGGCGACGACGCCGCCGCGAACAAACGGGACGATGACCCCACGGATCGTCTCCCATCGTGTGGCTCCCAGGCCGATCGAGGCGTCTTTGACGTCGCGTGGCACCGTCAAGAACAGCTCGCGGCAGATCGAGGTGGTGATCGGGACCATCATCATCGCGAGCACGAGGATCGCTGCAAGTACGCCGGTCTGCTGCGGTGTGGTCGCGAAAAGGGGAATCCACCCGAGGTAGTCGTGGAGGAAGGGCCCGAGGTCGGCCCGGATGAACGGCCCGAGCACGAAGATGCCCCACAAGCCGACAACGACGCTGGGAACAGCGGCGAGCATCTCGATCAGGGAGCCGACTGGGCTCCGCACTGACGGCGGCGCGAGCTCGGTGAGAAACAGAGCGATCGCAATCGAGAGTGGCGCGGCGATCAGCAGCGCCCCGAACGAGGTGAGCAAGGTGCCGAGCACGAACTCTCGGGCGCCGAACACCTCCATCACTGGGTTCCACGTGGCGCTCCAAACGAAGGAGATGCCGAACTTGTTGATCGCTGGCCAAGCGCCCTCGACCACCTTCCAGATGATCAGCGCGATGATGACAAGCGTGAGCACCGCCGCCGACCCGGTGATGACATAGAGCGCCTTGTCGCCGAACCGGTCGAGTGCGTGACGGGTTCTGCGCAGACCTTGGGGTGTGGCGGTGGCTTCCATTGCGCTGCAGCTTCACAGGCGCGAGCTCGAAGCGCGAGGGTCGTTCACCATTGCGTCACAACACGTTCACATATTGTGTACCCAGGCGGCTCGTGGGGCCGAGCAGACTCCCCGATGTGAGCCTCATGGATCCCCCCAGCCCCGATGCACCGGTGACCGAACCTATGACTGAATCTGCTGACACACCGCAAGTCCCATCTGCCCCGACCGTCGGGATCCAGATTCCATCCGCCTCCAGCGTGTCTCGCGATTCGGTGTTTGAAGTCCGCGATCTGTCTGTGCACTACGGCACGGCACCGGCCGTCGTAGATGTCTCGATGGACATCTACAAGAATGCGATCACCGCACTTATCGGGCCGTCCGGTTGTGGCAAGTCGACGTTTCTGCGCTGCCTCAACCGCATGAATGACCTTGTTCCGAGCGCCGTTGTCGGCGGTAAGACCCTGTACCACGGCATCGATATTTATGGCAGCGACGTCGACCCCATTGAGGTTCGTCGCCGCATCGGCATGGTGTTCCAGCGACCGAACCCGTTCCCAAAGTCGATCTACGACAACATCGCCTACGGTCTGCGGATCCTTGGCATGAAGGACAATCTCGACGATCGCGTCGAGCAGGCCCTCAAGCGTGCCGCGATCTGGGATGAGGTCAAGAATCGCCTGAAGAAGTCGGCGCTCGGTCTTTCGGGTGGGCAGCAGCAGCGCCTCTGCATTGCACGTGCGATCGCGGTTGAGCCGGACGTGATCCTTCTCGATGAGCCAGCGTCGGCTCTCGATCCGATCTCAACGTCAGCGATTGAGGATCTGATGCATGAGCTGAAGCGTGATTACACGCTGATCATCGTCACCCACAACATGCAGCAGGCTGCGCGTGTCGCGGAGATGACGGCGTTCTTCAGCCTCAAGGTCGAAGAGAGCGGTAGTCGCCACGGCATTCTTGTCGAGTACGACTCGACCGAAAAGATCTTTACCCAGCCGGCCGACGAGCGTACCGAGGGGTACGTCACCGGACGGTTCGGCTGATGCGTATCTCGTTTCAGGAAGAGCTCTCCGCGCTTGAGGCGTCGTTGCAGGAGGAAGGCGAGCTTGTTCTCCGGACACTGCGCGGTGCGTTGAATGCTCTGGGTCGTGGTGACTCAGAGCTTGCTGACGAGGTCATTGGCTTCGACGACGAGATCGACAAGCGGTATCTGCGGATCGACGAGGGTGTCCAGTCGCTCCTCGCGCGTCAGACCCCGGTCGCAACCGACCTTCGGCTTGTCCTCGCGATCCTTCGCATCAATCTCCACCTTGAGCGCATGGCTGACTACTGCGTCACGGTCGCGAAGCTGACGAAGCTGATGGGTGGCCTCGATGTCAGCGACCAGACGATTCTCAACTCGCTTGAGGACATGGGCCAGCGTGCCGAGCAGATGATTCGTGTCGCACTTGACTCGTTTTCCGAGCGAAACGTTGAAAAGGCACTGACCCTTTCGGATCTCGATGAGCTGATCGACCGTGCCAACCGTCAGGCCGTCGAGCAGGTGTTGTCGCTCGGCGACTCGGCTGAGGAGCGCGAGTATGGGCTCCGGACGCTTGTGATCTCACGGTGCGTTGAACGCATCGGCGACCACGCCGTGGATATTGGTGAGCAGATCGCGTACGTCGTCACGGGCGAGTTCCGCGAGTTCACCGACGCCTCCGCGAACGCGTAAGTTGCCTGGGTGTGTGGCGGCCAGTCGGGCGTCACGAGCACGTGTCGTGATTCCAGCGTCCGCTGATCGGAGCGCGAGCTGCCGGAGTTGCGTCTAGGCGACGAGATAGACCGTGGCGGCGAGCCCTGCGAAGAAGCAGTAGATCGCGAACGGTGTGAGCGTCTTCGTCTCGAAGAAGCGCATCAGGAAGCGCACCGCGAGGTACGCGGTCACTGCGGAACAGAGTGCGCCCACGAGTGCTGGGCCACGTACCCCGTCGCCTTCAGGCCCGAAGAGCTCGGGCAGCTTGAGGATGGCGGCGGCACCGATGATTGGTGTCGCGAGCAGGAACGCGAACCGTGCGGCGTCTTTGTTGGAGAGCCCGACGAGCAACCCGCCACCCATAGTCGCACCCGATCGCGACAGACCGGGAATCAACGCGAGCGCCTGCGCGGCTCCGACGAGAACCGCGCCTCGCCAGCTCATCTTGCGTGCGATGCGGGTGTCGTCGTCGCCTTCTGTGTCGGGTGCGCGTCGCCGTAGCCGTTCGGTGCCGTAGAGCAACAGACCGTTCAGTGTGAGGAAGACGGCCGCTGACGTTGCTGAGGCGAAGACGGCGCGCAGCTTGTGCTCAAGAGCTAGGCCGAGGATTCCTGCTGGGATCGTTCCGACGATCAGGAGCCACCCGAGCTTGGCATCGGTGTCGTCGGCGCGAATTTCGCGGTCGCGCAGCGATCGGCCGATCCCCTTCAAGATCCGCACCCAGTCGCGCCAGAAGAATCCGAGCAGCACGATTGCTGTCGCGAGGTGCGTCGCTACGAGGAACGTGAGGAAGTACTTGTCGTTTTGATGGATGTCCCACCCAAACAGCTTCGGGAGGATCACGCTGTGCCCGAGGCTCGAGACCGGGAAGAGCTCGGCGACGCCTTGGAGCAACCCGAGGATGATCGCCCGGGGATACGAGATGAGCGTGGCGAGCAGTATCACGCGGTTTTGTTCTTCGGACCCGTCTGGAACCAGGCGAACGCGAACGCTGCGAGGCCGACGAAGAACGAGGCGATGCCGTGCTTCACGTGATGGTGGGCTGAACCAGCTTCATGGCCCGGGAAGAAGCTTGGAAGCGACTTCGCCGGCTCAGCCAGATAGACGATGCCGATGACGACGAGTGCAACGCCGATGACCACCGCTGCTGCGACAAGAAGCTTCGTGTTCCGCATACTGCGAAGAGCATAGACAGCGTTGCGGTCGTCCGAGACGAGACCGTACCGACCAGAACGCGAAAAGGTCACCGGATTGAAACCCCTCGTTTACACCGGTTACGACAAGATCGAACGTGCGGCCACATCGCGTCGGCCCTCCTTTGATGCGTCTATGAACACACTTCTCAACCGCGAACTCTCGTGGCTCGAACTCAATCGGCGTGTGCTCGATCTCGCGTCCGATCCGAGCGAACCGCTGCTCGAGCGAGTCAAGTTCTGTGGGATCTTTTCGTCGAACCTCGACGAGTTTTTCATGGTGCGTGTGGCTGGCCTGCTCGACCAGGTGATTGGGCGTGTCAACGTCCGCTCGCCGGATGGGCGCACGCCGGCGCAGGCGCTCGCTGAGGTGCGTCAGGGTGTGCTTGATCTCTGCCACCGTCAATCCGACCTGTGGCGTAACGATCTCTGCCCCGCGTTGGGCTCGGAAGGGATCCGTGTTGGGACAGTCGCAGACGCTGACGAACGGGAAATCGCCGCGCTCGCTGGCACGTTCGAACGTTTGATCTTCCCGGTTCTCACCCCGCTTGCGGTCGGTCCCGGTCAGCCGTTCCCGTACATCTCTGGCCTTTCACTCTCGCTCGGGGTGAACGTGCGTAACCCCGACTCAGGCGAAGAGCGGTTCGCTCGGGTGAAGGTTCCTGAGGGTCTCCCCCGCTTTGTGGCGGCGGGTGACAACGGCCTACTCGTGCCGCTCGAGGATGTGATCTCGCACTATCTCGATCTCCTGTTCCCCGGGATGAATGTCACCGAGCAGACGGCGTTTCGCCTGACGCGCGATGGTGACACGGAAATCTCTGACGATGCAGACGACCTCCTCGGTGCAGTTGAAACGGAACTTCGTCGTCGTCGGTTTGGCGCGGTTGTCCGGCTTGAGGTCGCCGACTCTATTTCGCAGCCCATGGTTGATCGCTTGGTCGAGCGCCTTTCGATCCGTCCCGACGTGGTCTATCCCGTCCATGGCATGCTCGACCTCGCCGACGTCATGCAGCTGTGCGATCTCGACAGGCCTGATCTGAAGAACGAGCCCTGGGTACCGCGAACGCAGCGTCGGATCTCTTCACCACGCGACAACGACCTGTTTGCGGAGATCGCCGCCGGCGATGTCTTTGTCCAGCATCCGTATGACTCGTTTGGGACGAGCGTCGAGGCGTTTGTGCGGGCTGCTGCGAATGATCCTCAGGTCGTCACGCTTAAGACGACGGTCTACCGCACCAGCGAAGACTCTGCGCTCGCGCCGGCGCTGATGCAGGCCGCCGAAAACGGCAAGCAAAGCGTGTGTCTTGTCGAGCTGAAGGCGAGGTTCGATGAACAGCGGAATATCGAGTGGGCGCGTTCGCTTGAAAAGGCTGGCGTGCATGTTGCGTTTGGTTTCCCTGACCTGAAGATCCACGCGAAGACGATTCTTGTCGTCCGCCGGGAAGGTGATCGGCTGCGGCGGTATGTGCACATCGGCACGGGCAACTACCACGCCCGAACGGCTCGTATGTATGAAGACGTCGGGCTCTTCACGGCTGATCCTGACATCGCCGCTGATGTCGCTGACCTCTTTAACTTCGTGACAGGCTTTGGGCGCCCGCAGGAGTTCCGCAAGCTGCTTGTGGCGCCGTTCCATATGCGCAAGAAGCTTGTGGAGCACATTCGGCGTGTCGCGACAGCTGCTGAGAACGGGGAGCACGCGCGCATCCGTTTGAAGCTCAACAACCTCACCGACCCTTCGATCATCGAAGAGCTCTACAAAGCATCGCAGGCGGGGGCGCAGATCGATCTTGTGGTGCGCGCTATCTGTGCACTGACGCCCGGGGTGCCCGGATTGAGCGAAAACATCCGTGTGCGTTCGGTTCTCGGTCGATTCCTCGAGCACAGCCGGATCTACTGCTTCGAGTCGGGCGAAGATCGCACGTACCTGATGGGCAGTGCCGACATGATGACCCGCAACCTTGATCATCGCATCGAGATTCTCGTTCCTGTCGAAACTGTGCTTGCGCGCAACGAGGTCGAGACGATTCTCAAGTCGCTGCTCGCCGACAACACGAATGCGTGGGAGTTGGCCGCCGACGGCACGTGGACGCGCGTCATGCAGCCGAAGGGTGAGCGGCGTAAGACCGCGCAGTCGATGGCGATGCGACGGCGGGCCCGGTCGCGCCGTACCACCCCGCGCTAGGGTGCTGACATGTGGCGTCGTCATCATGATCCTATGCCGCTCGGGGTCGTCGACGTGGGTGCAAACACCGTCCGCCTCCTTGTGAAGGCGGGCGACAACGTCATCCACCGCAGAAGGGCGATGCTTGGACTCGGCCAAGCCGTTGAGCTCTTCGGCGAGATTCCCGGCGAGAAGGTCGACGAGGCCGCTTGGACGGTCGCAGCGTTCGTGATCGATGCGCGCGCGCATGGTGCCGAACGTGTGGAGGTGCTCGTGACGAGCCCTGGCAGGCAGGCAACGAATGGCGACGCGCTGATTGAAAGACTTGCAGAGATCTCAGGAGCCCCTGTCCGCGTTCTCAGCTCGGAGGAAGAGGGCCAGCTTGGCTTCCAGGGCGCCTTGAACGCGCTTCGCGTGCCACCGCGCGAGACGCTCGCGGTTGTCGATGTCGGGGGTGGGTCAGCGCAAATCGCGATCGGCACGAAGCGCGACGGGGCTACCTGGGTGCGCTCAATCGACCTTGGCTCGATGCGGCTCACGAGCCGATTGCTTCAAGGGAATCCTCCAGGGCGCGAAGCGATGGAAGCCGCCCGCCGCGAGGTGCGCGCTGCTCTCATCGGAATTGAGCCGCCGTTCGCTGAGGAGGGGCTTGCTGTTGGTGGCAGCGCCCGCGCGTTGCGCGAACTCACTGGCCCGACGCTGACGGCAGAGGCTCTCCGGCGTGCGGAGTCGATCTTGACGTACACGCCGCACGACCAGCTTGTTGAGGTGTGGAACATCGAGGAGGATCGTGTCCCCACGATCGCGGCCGGCACGGTGATTCTCTCGGCGCTCCAAGAGATCGTGAACGTGCCGCTTCGTGTACGGCGTGGCGGTCTCCGCGATGGGGCGCTTGCCGAGCTTGAGCAGCGTATTCGCGCCGCCCGCGCCGCCTGATCGCTCTTACGTTGCGGTGCCGCTTGCACGCGCGAGTCGACGCCATGCCGCTGGAAGTCGCTGCCGCACCTTCGCTCGAATCCCGCGTTCCCGCTCAATGATTCGACCTGCGGCGAGTTCGGCACCTGATACCGCGTAGTCGCGGATCCGTTCCTCTGCAACGTGCGCGTCTTGATGAACGCCGATGAGGTTCTGCAGGTTCCGAAGCGCTTTTGTCAGCTCCCGTGAAGCCTCTGCTTCTCGACCGATCAGCACGTCGACCGCATAGCGTGTGCGCTTGACTTTGATCCTGATTGCATGGAGTGCGATATCTGTCGGGTCGTCTCCGAGCCGCCGCCGTGCTTTCCAAAGCCGCTCGACCTGGTTCCGCGCGATCGTCTCTGGTGATTCATTTCCGACGACAGCGGCGGGCCGTTCGGTTACCGAACGAAAGACGTCGAGAAGTTCTGCGAAGCGCTCCGAGAGCAACGCGTTCAGGACACGTTGGCGCGCCACTTCCTGATCGGCACGAACGACCGCAAGAATCGCGAGCCCGCCTTCTGTGTCGACGTCGAGTTCGGCGATCACTGGTTCGAGATTTGCTTGCAGCACCTCGAGATCGCGGGCGTCGCCGGTTTCTGCGCCAAGCCAACGCAATTCGAGGTCGAGCGTGGCGTAGTAGTCGCCGACGACGGGACGGGCAGCACGGATCACGGCTCGTGCGCGCCGCGCTGAAACACGGAACTGGTGGAGCGCTTCGGCGTCTGCCGCACGCACCGCCACCGCCATCTCTTCGAGTCGTCCGAACTCGGCACGCAGACTGTTTTGGACGCGCAGCGCGACTGACATTGCGGTGGAGTCAGTGTGTTCTGCCATATCCCTCCTTTAAACACGGTACGAGATCGGGGGTGGGCGCCCGCAGCGCGCGGACATCCACCCCCGTCTCCCCCAGACCGGCCGCTGCGATTAGCTTGCGGGGGCCTTTGCGTAGAACGCTGTTGCCAAACTCGCGAGGCCCGCATCACGGGTTCCGGGCGGCTTGAGGTTGAAGCGCTTCTCGATCGTCGTAAGGATCGACGTCGTGTCGTGCTCGACGTGATCGACGACGAAGTTCGCCTGCAGCAACGGGCTGACAACGAGCGCCGGGATACGCGTGCCGGGGCCCCACTTGTCGTGAGCGCCAGGGACACCACCGACCGTGCCGGGAGGCAGAACGTGATCCCACTGTCCGCCGAACTCGTCGTAGGTCACGATCACCATCGTGTCCTTCGCGCACGCGCTCGCTTCAATCGAGCTGAGGAGTTCCACGAGGTGATCGCTCCCCGTGTTTTCGCTGGCGTACCCGGGATGCTCGTTCTCCTCGCCGAGAGGCTTGATGAAGCTGACGTCGCGGAGGCCGCACGTCTTCTTTGACGCGGCGACAGCGTTCTCATAGGCAACTTCGTCCTGCAGGTGATCTGCGCGTGCGAGTGTCCCCGGTGCGTAGGCCGAGTAGTAGTTGAACGGCTGATGGTGGAACTGGAAGAGCGCATCAGGGCAGTTCGGGTAGGTCGCCGTGCCCAACGCAGTCGGGTCGGTGCACTTGCCGGGCGTGCTGCCGTTCGTCCAGCCCGGGCCGTTCACGTCACCGTTTGCGTTTGACCACCCGCCCGAGTACCAGGCCCAGGAGACCTTGCTTGCGGTCATCTCATCGCCAATGTTCGGGCTCGTGAGCGGTGGGAGCCGACGCGTGTCGGCCGTTCCGGGCTAGTACGGCTGATACCACGGCTGTGCGATGTTGACCGCGTAGTCACCGCATGTGGCAAAGGCTGGCGTAGCGGCGCGGCCCGCACCCGGGCTGCACGACGCCGTGAGCTGCTGATCCTTCACGTTGGCTCCGAGCGGCGATGCGTAGAGCGCGTAGTTGTTCGGCATCCCGTTGCCATCGACAACCGAGTGGAGGTCGTTTGACCCTCCGTCGTTGACGGCATTCGCCCACACCGGCGCTGCAGCGGCGATTAGCCACTGGTGGTTCAGGAACGAGCCGCCGAAGGCGCCCTGGAAGAAGTTGTCCTCGATCGCGTACTTCGGTGCCGCGGAAGAGTGCAGGTACTTGTAGATGGGCAGCGACGAGGTCGTGTACATCCCCATCGCGAGGCCAGCCGCGTCGGAGCCGGTCACGTATCGATCCATCTTTCCGTTGTCGATCTGGTACTGCTCCTGGTAGTAGCGATGCACGATGTCGCGTGTGCAACCGCCGGCGAGCGCCGTGCCGTTCAGGAAGCCGTTCGATGCGAACGCACCGGGTGCAGGGCAGGTCGTTGCCGTGGCGGGGATGAACGCATCGACTGTGAAGATGCCATTTACAAAGTGGCTTGAGAACGCGGTTGCGACCGTCGTGTCGGTGCAGCTGTTCGAAAGCGGCGCCGGGGCGGTGAGGTTGACGTCGAGCTGAAGCAAGCACGTGAAAGCGGTGCCAGACTGGTTGACCTGCTTCGCCGCGTTCGTCGCCTTCGAGAGGCCGTTCACACCCTCCCAGCCGCCGTACAGGTTGTCGAAGCTGTGGTTCTCCTCGTAGATCACCACGATGTGTTTGATCTTGGCAAGCGACGCGAGGCCAGGATTGGGCTTCGCGGTGCCGCCGCCGGCAGCTGACGCCAGAGCGGTAGTCACGACAAGTGCTGCTCCAAGAGCAGCGAGAACGATCATCCGGCGCACCTCCTGAAAACGCGGGTCTAGGGTGACCACGCAGACAGTCGCAGCGCCCACGTCACACGTGGGTGACGGTGTCGTGACTTCGAGGTAGAGGTGTGGTTACTCGGAGTTGAGGTAGAGGTGTGGTTACTCGGAGTTGAGGTAGAGGTGTGGTTACTCGGAGTTGAGGTAGAGGTGTGGTTACTCGGAGTTGAGGTAGAGGTGTGGTTACTCGGAACGCTTACGGGTTGTAGTCGTAGAACCCGGCGCCGCTCTTGCGGCCGAGCCGTCCGGCGGCAACGTGTGTTTCGAGCAGCGGGCAAGGCGCATAGCGGTCGCTCCCGAGCCCTCGTTCGAGGACGCGCATGATCGCGACGCACGTGTCGAGGCCGATTAGGTCGGCGAGTGCGAGCGGCCCCATCGGGTGCGCGAAGCCGAGCTTCGCGACGGTGTCGATCGCTTCGGCGGTCGCGACACCTTCCGATAGAGCCCACACCGCTTCGTTGATGAACGGCATCAGGATCCGGTTTGCAACAAAGCCCGCCTTGTCGAGGGTCTCGACAGGCTCCTTGCCCAGTTCCCGCGTGAGTTCGACGATCGCGGCAGCGGTCTCTGGCGCTGTCGTGGGTGCGCGGATGACTTCGACGAGCGCCATCAGCGGAACGGGATTGAAGAAGTGCATCCCAACCACCGATTCGGGCCGTTGGGTTGCGGCGGCAAGCGTGGCAATCGGGATCGAGCTTGTGTTCGACGCCAGGACTGCGCCGGGTGGCAGCAGCGCATCGGCACGAGCAAAGAGATCGACCTTCACCGCTTCGTCTTCGGTGATCGCCTCGATCAGCAGGTCGGCTGGCGCGATCTCCGACACAGCTTCGATCCGCGCCAGCACCGCGCTGGGCTCAGCACCGCCCTTTTCGGCGAGCCGCGTCAGGCTCTTCTCGATCGTCACGAGTGCGCGGTCGGTCGCGCCAGGAAAGGGATCGTGAAGCAGCACGTGACGCCCCGATCCGGCAATCACTTGGGCGATGCCGCCACCCATCTGCCCTGCGCCAACGACGAGGACGGTCGGGAACCTCATGCGTACCTCTCCGGAGTCACCTGGGCAGCCTACCCTTGCACGATGCAGGTGAGATTTGCTGAGCCGCGTGATGCCGACGAGATTGAGCGCGTTCGCGTTCGCGGCTGGCAGGCGGCCTACCGGCATGTCTTTCCGCCCGAGAAGCTCGATGCAATTCCGCTCGATGGCTCACGTTGGCATGAGCGGCTGCTCAATCCGGAGCCCGGCTTCGAGGTGCTCGTTACGGTCGATGCTGACAAGGTCGTTGCCTTCGCGAGTCTGTACGCCTTCGAGGACGAGCCGGAGACGGCGTTGATTGGAGCGTTCTACGTTGATCCGTCCCATTGGGGAGCTGGAATCGGCGGAGGTCTGTTGCGGGAGGCTGAGGCTCGTCTCTCCGAGCGCTACACCGACGCCGTCCTTTGGGTGCTCGACGAGAATGACCGCGCACGGCGCTTCTATGAACGTGAAGGCTGGGCACCCGATGGCGCCACCGAATCGAACGAGCGGCTAGGCGTTACCGCACTTGAGCTGCGCTATCGCAAACGGCTGAGCAGTTCGCGGTCGCGCGGGTAGCTGAGCAGCGTCATCGCTTCGTCGATCGGCACCCATCGCACAGCGTCGATCTCGTTCTGTGCCTGCGCGTCACCGGCTGCCGTCATCCGGTAGTACCGCACTTCCTTCTGCCGCCCGTTGCCGTCGACGTAGAACGTCCGTCCAGCGTCACCGACGATCGTGCAGGCGAGTCCGGCCTCCTCCTCCACTTCGCGGATCGCCGCCACCTGCCACGACTCGCCGGGATCGAGTTTCCCCTTCGGGAATGCCCAGTCGTCGTACACCTCGCGATAGACAAGCAAGACGGCGCCGTCGCGGATGATCACGCCTCCTGCCGCACGCACACGGGTTCGCCCACCGAAGCCAAACCGAAACGGCGCGAGACGCACGGCTACACCTCGATCAGCAGCGCATCGCCCTGGCCACCGCCAGAGCAGATTGCGACGGCACCGAGCCCGCCGCCGGAGCGACGCAGGTCGTGCACGAGGGTCGACACGATTCGACCGCCCGACGCGCCGATCGGGTGCCCGATCGCAATCGCGCCACCGTTGACGTTCACGCGATCCTCGTCGATGCCCAGCATTTGGGTCGACTTCCAGGCGACCGAGGCAAATGCCTCGTTCACCTCATATCGGGCGAGCTCGCTCGCCGTCTTCCCTGCCTTGCGCAACGCGTCGGCGGTTGCTTCGGCCGGTGTGCGTGCGAGGTACGCAAACTCGCCCGCATAGAAGCCCTGCGAGATGATCGTGGCGAGCGGCGTGATTCCACGCTTGCGAGCCCACTCTTCGCTGGCAACGATCACGCACGACGCGCCGTCGTTCACGCCCGGCGCGTTCCCTGCGGTCGTGGTGCCCTCCGGGTCAAACACTGGCTTCAGCGACTGGAGCTTCTCAAGCGAGGTGTCGCGACGGGGGCTCTCGTCAGCTTCAAGGTCGCCTACCGGCACGAGCTCGTCGCGGAACAGCCCGGCATCGGCAGCGGCGATTGCGCGCTGGTGCGAGCGAAACGCCCACGCATCCTGCACATCGCGCCCGATCTCGAGCTCGCGCGAGACGTATGACGCCTGGGCGACCATGTGGCGTCCATCGAAGGTCGATTCCAGACCGTCGCAGACGGCGAGGTCGACGAGCGTTCCGTGGCCGAGCCGATACCCTGCACGCGCTTTCGGGAGCGCATAGGGCGCGTTGGTCATCGACTCCATGCCGCCGGTCACCACGAGCTCCACGTCGCCGGCGCGGATCATCGAGTCGGCGATCTCGATCGCGCGGATCGACGAGGCGCAGACCTTGTTGATCGTGTCAGAGGGGGTCTCGATCGGAATGCCTGCGGCGACCGCAGCCTGTCGCGCGGGAGCCTGCCCGACGCCACCCTGCAACACCTGCCCCATGATCACGTAGTCGGGCTCGTGCGCCTCAATCCCGGCGCGCTCCAACGCGCCACGGATCGCGAACGAGCCGAGCTGCGGGCCGGTGTACTGCGCCAGTCCTCCGGCGAGCTTGCCAAATGGGGTGCGCACTGCGGAGACGATCACGGATCGGGTCATGCCTGCAACCTACCCAGAGACAGGGGTCTTCGGCCCGCGACCTAGCAAGACCGACACAACGTTCTCTGCCGCGAGGCGGGCCATCGCCGAGCGTGTCTCGGCTGTCGCGCTGCCGAGATGTGGGCTCAGCACCGCATTTTCGGCGGTGAGCAGACCCTGGTGAACCCGCGGCTCCTGCTCGAAAACGTCGAGCGCGGCACCACGAATCGTCCCGTGCGCGAGAGCTTCGGCGAGCGCGGCCTCATCGACGACCGGGCCGCGCGCGATGTTCAGCAAGATCGCTTTCGGCTTCATCAGAGCAAGCTCGCGTGCCCCAATCAGGTGCGTTGTCTCGGGCCGAAGCGGAACATGGAGCGATACGACGTCGGCCTCGGCGAGCAGCTCGTCGAGCGGGAGCGGCCGCGACGAGATGATGCGCATTCCGAGTGCCGTCTCAGCCATCCGCGCAAACTCTTGGCCCGTCCGCCCCATCCCGACAATGCCGAGGGTCTTGCCGCGCAGCTCAACGGCCTGAATCTGGTTCTCGCTCCAGCCTCGCCAGCGCCCCGCCCGAATCATGCGATCACCTTCAGCGATGTGTTTCGCAGCACCGAGCATCAAGGCGAGCGCGTGCTCGGCAACTGCGGTCGTGAGCACGTCGGGGGTGTTCGTCACCACGACGCCTCGAGCCTGACACGCGGCGACATCGATGTTGTTTGTACCCACCGCGAAGTTCGCCACAACCTTCAGCTGCGGCCCCACCCGGTCGAGAAACGCCTCGTCGATCGTCTCGATCAGATGTGCGAGCACGCCATCTGCACCTGCCGCGTCGCCGCCAACCCGAACGTCTAACCCTGCGGCTTCGAGCACAGCGACGGCCGGCTCGGGCGTCGGATGAGAGACCCACGCCCGCATCGGGCTAGCGCAGGAACGACTCGTCGGCCGCAAGCCGCGTGCCGAACGCGGTCACAAGCCGGATCACCGATTCGATGTCCTCCAGCGATGCGAGCTCGACCGGTGAGTGCATGTACCGCAGCGGAATTGACAGCAGCCCGGTTGGGATGCCTGCCCGCGAGACGTTGACGGCGTCGGCGTCGGTCATCGTGTCGGAGGTGTAGATCTCGAAGCTATGGGGGATCGTCTCGGCCTCGGCCGCCTCGACGAGCAGGTCGAAGACCCGCGCGTTCAGCATCGGGCCGCGACTGATCGCGACTCCACTACCGAGCTCGACCTTGCCGACGCGGCGCGGATCGCCGCCGGGGCCATCGGTCGTGTAGGTGACATCGATGGCGATCGCCGCCCCCGGATTGAGTGAGTACGCGGCGGTACGCGAACCGAAGTACCCCACCTCCTCAGCAACCGCGGCGACAGCGACGGGCTGCCACGCGCCTCCTGCCTCACCAATACGGCGGGCCGCCTCGAGCGCGATGTACGCGCCGAGGCGGTTATCGAGCGCCTTGGAGGAGATTCGGCCATTTGGCAGTTCAAGGAGCGGGCCGTCCCAGACTCCGGCGTCACCCGGGCGAACGAGCGCGGCCGCCTCGTCGCGTGACGCAGCGCCGATATCGATGTGGAGATCCGCGTGATCGAGCCTCGGGCGGTCGCGTCGCTCGTTCGGCGAAAGCATCCGGCGGCCGACAACTCCCCGCACCGGGCCGTTCCGTCCCGCGATCGTGACGCGTTGGGCAAACAGCGCCTCAGGCGTGAACCCACCGACGACGGTGTACGCCAGCAGACCGCTCTCCTCTATGTGCGTAACGGCAATCCCGATCTCGTCGATATGCCCCACAAGAGCGAGCGTCGGACGATCTCCTGGCCCGACGTGGGCGTAGGAGTTGCCGACCGGGTCACGGGTCACTTCGGCGAACGCTGAGGCCGCGTCGCGCCACACGGAAGCGGCGGGCTCTTCATGGCCCGAGGGCCCGGAGGCAGCGAGGAGGTCTGCAAGAAGCGGTGGAATTGCCATCAGGTTGCGGATTCAAGCAGGAGTGCCTATCGTGATGCGGGATGGCAACCTCCCCCCGCACTTGGTGGTCCTGGCGCTGCGAGCGGGGCGGGAGCCTGCGCCGGGTCTAGCTACCCGCGTTCAGCCCGACCTCCGCTCGTCCGAGACCCTCATGGGTCTTTTTTGTTTGTCTACCGATACGCAACGGAAACAGTGAGATGACGACGACCGCAACCGAACTTCACACCGACCTGCTGACCCCGCTCGCGGCATATCTGCGTCTGCGTGGTCGCGGGCAGGCGTCATTCCTTCTCGAATCCGTCGACCAGGGCCGACTTGGGCGCTATTCGCTGCTTGGCTGCGGCTCGCGCATCGTCGACGTGCATGAAGCGGAGCGTCTGAACGAGCCTGTTGTGGGACACGTTGGGTACGACTGGATCGCCGAGCTTGAGCCGACCGTCCCCCTTCCCGAACCCGGGCGTGGCCTGCCGGTGAGCCAGTTTGTCGTCGCCGACATCTTGGTTCGGTTCGACCATGTGCGCGGTGTGTCCCAGGTGTTGCGGGGCGATCCGAACGAGGTACGCGCACTGCTCGACGCTCCGATCGAGCTTCCGTCGGCATCGACCGACTATCCGTCGCGACCGATCGTCCGCACCCCATCACAGGCCGAACACGAGGCACGCGTGGAGAAGGCAAAGGAGTACATCCGAGCCGGTGACGCCTTCCAGATCGTGGTGGCGCAGCGTGCAGAGCGTGCGACGTCAGCGAGCGCACTGGCGATCTACCGCGCCCTCCGCCGTGTGAACCCCTCGCCGTACCTGTTCTTGCTCGAGTTGGGTGACACCGCCCTGATCGGCTCGTCGCCCGAAACACACGTGAAGCTTGAGGGCACCCGCGCGAGCCTGAATCCGATCGCGGGAACCACACCGGTCGGAGAAGGCGACGCCGAGCGACTGCTCGCATCAGAGAAGGACAGAGCTGAACACGTGATGCTCGTCGATCTCGGCCGCAACGACCTCTCGCGCGTGTGCAAGCCCGGTACCGTCCGCGTCGAGCGGTTCTTGCAGGTCGAGCGTTTCTCGCACGTCACGCATCTCGTCTCGGAGGTCGCAGGAGAGATCGAGGAGGGCTACAGCCCGTGGGATCTGCTTCGCGCGACCTTCCCTGCTGGCACGGTCTCCGGCGCTCCGAAAGTGCGCGCAATGCAGATCATCAGCGAGCTCGAAGGCTTTCGCCGCGGCTTCTACGCCGGTGTTGTCGGGTACCACATCCCGGGCGTCGGGCTCGACACCTGCATAGCGCTTCGCACGATGCTCCTGCACGACGGGGTCGCGCATCTGCAAGCTGGAGGTGGTCTGGTTGTCGACTCCAACCCGACCGACGAGCACAACGAGTGCCTAAACAAGCTCGCCGCCATTGAGCGCGCGATCGACCTGGCCGAGTCGGAGGCATCGTGATCCTGCTGATCGACAACTACGACTCGTTCACCTACAACCTCGCCCACCTGTTCGGCGAGCTCGGGGCTGAGGTGAAAGTGATCCGCAACGATGCGATCACGATCGCTGAGGCGGAATCGCTTGCGCCCGATCACCTTGTGATCTCGCCCGGTCCCGGCCGACCCGAGGACTCCGGCATGTCGATTCCGCTGATTGAGACGTTTGCAGGACGGATCCCGGTGCTCGGAGTCTGCCTCGGCCACCAGGCGATCGTGACGGTCTTCGGCGGCACGGTCGGCGCCGCCCAAGAGCTCGTCCACGGCAAGGCAACAACGGTTACCCACAACGGGGCTGGTCTCTTCACCGGCATGCCGCAAGGGTTCGAGGCGGGCCGCTACCACTCACTCGCCGCAACGTCGGTGCCCGACGTGCTCGAAGTGACGGCAACGGCCGCCGACGGTGAAGTCATGGCGGTGCGCCACACGCGCTTGAAGGTCGACGGTGTCCAGTTCCATCCCGAGTCGGTGCTGACACCGCTTGGTTCGGACATTGCACGCAACTTCTTGGCGGGCAACTGATGCAGCAGGCGCTCAACCAGATCCTTGAGGGCCGCGACCTGACGCGCGAAGAAGCACGCAGAGTGATGGACACAATCATGAGTGGCGACGCCACACCCGGTCAGATCGGCGCGTTCCTTGCTGGACTGCGGTTGAAAGGCGAAACCGCCGACGAGATCGCAGGGTGCGCCGACGCGATGCGCAGCCACGTTCTGGCCGTACATCCGAAGCGCACCGATCTGGTCGATGTCGTCGGCACTGGCGGCGACGGCGCGAATACGTTCAACATCTCCACCACATCGGCGATCGTTGCTGCCGCAGCCGGTGCCGCGGTCGCGAAGCACGGCAACCGCGCAGCGTCGTCTGCGTCGGGTTCGGCAGATGTTCTTGAGGCGCTCGGGTTCCGTCTCGATCTCACCCCAGACCGCATCGCCGACTCGATCGACACGCTTGGCTTTGGCTTCATGTTCGCGCAGGTGCACCATCCGGCAATGCGGCACGCAGCACCGATCCGCCGCGAGCTTGGCACGCGGACCGTCTTCAACGTGCTCGGGCCGCTGACGAATCCCGCGGGAGCCCGTGCGGGGATCTTCGGTGTCGCAACCGAGCGACTGATGCGCACGTACGCCGAAGCGCTCGTGAAGCTTGGAACCCAGCGCGCGTACGTCGTTCACGGCTTCGAAGGGATTGACGAGCTCTCGCCCGCTGGCCCGAATCAGGTCTGTGAGGTAATCGACGGCGAGATTCGCGAGCGAATCATCGATCCGGCCGACTTTGGCTTGCCCCCGGCAAGCCACGATGAGCTTCGCGGCGGAACGCCCGCCGAGAATGCAGCAACAACACGTGCGATCTTTGCCGGTGAGGACACCGGCGGCAAGCTCCAGGCCGTGCTGCTGAACGCCGCCGGGGCAATCGCCGCGGCCGGACACGCTGCCGACCTTGCCGAAGGTATTGAGATCGCGCGCGCGACGATCGAAACCGGTGCCGCAGCCGAGCGTCTCGACGCGCTCGCCGCGTTCACGCAGTGGGATGAGGCGGCCTGATGGGACGGTTCTTCGACGCCCTTGCAGCGCCCGGCTTCGGCGCCATCGCGGAGTTCAAGCGCCGCTCACCGTCGGCCGGTGACCTGCTTCCGTCCGGCGATCCTGCCGAGTTCGCGCGCATCTACGAACGTGGTGGTGCACGCGCGATGTCGGTGCTCGTCGACGAACGCTTTGCAGGCACGTGGGACGACCTTCGGGCTGCCCGAGCGGTATCGACGTTGCCCCTGATTGCCAAAGGGTTTTTCTCGACCTCAGCACACCTGCGCACGGCCGTTGAGGCTGGGGCATCAGCGGCGCTGTTGATCCTGCGCGATCTCGACGACGAGACAACCGCTCGGCTGATGGCCGAGGCGACCGACCTCGGACTCGACACGTTGGTCGAAGCACACAACACCGAAGAGGTCGAGCGTGCAACGCGACTAGGCGCCCCAATCCTCGGTGTCAACGCACGCGACCTGTCGACGTTCGAGATTGATCGGCGGACACAGCTCCGCCTCCTCGCTCAGGCGCCGCGTGATCGTGTGATCGTGGCGGAGTCGGCGATCGCAACTCGCGCCCAAGGTGCTGCGGCCGAACTCGTTGGCGCGAACGCGATCCTCGTGGGTACGACGCTCATGCGCGCCGCCGATCCGGCAGCGAAGCTCACCGAACTTGTCTCGCGCCCGCTCGTGAAAGTCTGCGGCCTGACGCGGCAAGAGGATGTCGATGCGGCGGTCGAGGCGGGCGCCGACCTGCTCGGCTTCATCCTGGCCGATGAGAGCCCCCGCCGCGCCGAAGCTCTGCTCGACGCGCCTGAAACCGTCCTCCGAGTTGCGGTGTTTGTTGGTGAGCAGCACGACACCGACGCAGATCTCGTGCAGTTCTACGCGCGTGAAGACGGCCACCGTGCGCGCGATGCGGCGTTGCTCCGTGAGGGCGAGCGTGTGGGCACCGTTGTTGACTTGCCGTGGCTCGAAGACGACCCAACGCATCTCGACCGGGCACGAGCCACGGAAGGCCGCGTCATGCTCGCGGGAGGCCTTGATGCGTCGAACGTGCGCGCAGCAATCGACGCAATCTCGCCGTGGGCGGTCGACTCGGCCCGTTCAACCGAGCGCGAGCCCGGAATCAAAGACCATGACAAGCTCCGAGCCTGGGTGGAGGCAGCCAGATGACGACACAGACGTTCGGCGTGTACGGCGGGCGATATGTCCCCGAAACGCTCATCCCCGCTCTCGACGAGCTGACAGCTGGTTGGGAGGAGGCGAAGAACGATCCGGCGTTCCATGCGGAACTCCGTGATCTGCTCACGAACTACGCAGGCCGCCCCACACCGCTGACGCGGGTCGAGCGTTTCGCGCCAGACCGGCGCATGTACTTGAAGCGCGAAGACCTGATGCACACGGGAGCGCACAAGATCAACAACGCTCTCGGCCAGGTCGTGCTTGCGCGACGGCTGGGTAAGAAGCGGATCGTCGCCGAGACCGGCGCCGGTCAGCATGGCGTCGCCACCGCCACGGTGTGTGCGCGCTTCGGCCTCGAGTGCATCGTCTACATGGGTTCCGAAGACATGCGCCGCCAGAAGCCGAACGTCGAGCGGATGAACCTGCTCGGCGCCGAAGTGCGGCCAGTTGAGATCGGCACGAAGACGTTGAAGGAAGCGACGAGCGAGGCGATTCGCGACTGGATCACGAACGTCGAGACGACCCACTACTTGATCGGCTCATGCGTGGGCCCCGCTCCGTACCCTGAGCTTGTGCGCGACCTGCAGCGTGTGATCGGCGACGAGGCGCGCGAGCAGATCCTCCAGCGGGAAGGTGTGCTGCCCGAGGCGGTTGTTGCGTGTGTCGGAGGCGGCTCGAACGCGATCGGCATGTTCTACGGTTTCGTCGAGGACGCTGACGTCCGTCTCGTTGGCGTTGAGGCTGCGGGTGCCGCGAGCCTCGGGTCGGGCCGCACGGGCGTGCTCCACGGCGCCCGGTCATCGATCCTTGCCGACACCGACGGTCAGATTGCCGACGCCCATTCGATCTCTGCCGGCCTCGATTACCCGGGGGTTGGGCCGGAGCACGCTGCGCTGCGTGATTCCGGACGCGCGGTCTACCTGCCGTGTACCGACGAGGAGGCACTGGATGCCTTCCACCGCCTCGCGCGCACCGAGGGCATCATCCCGGCTCTTGAGAGCTCACACGCGCTCGCACGGGCTCTTGACCTCGACGCAGAGCTGATCGTCGTGTGCCTTTCGGGGCGTGGCGACAAGGATCTCGCGGAAGTGCTGGCCCGTCGATGAAGAAGCTTGTGATCTACCTCGTGTGCGAGCCGGGGACCCCTGAGCTCGCTCAGGCGGCCGTTGAAGGGGGCGCCGACATCATCGAGCTCGGCATTCCGTTCTCGGATCCGCTCGCTGAAGGCCCAACGATTCGGCTTGCATCCGAGCGGGCGCTCTCGCGCGGCATGCGGACTGCCGAGTGCCTGCAAGTGATCGCCGATGTGCGATCGCGTGTCGACGTGCCGCTCGTCCCGATGACCTACGCGGCGATCCTCGAAGCGTGGGGCTACGACCGCTTCGTCGCTGACGCGCAGGCGGCCGGCGCGACGAGTTCGATCATCGTCGACCTGCCTGTCGAGGAGCACCAGGAGGTCAAGCGCATCCAGCTTGTCGCACCGACCTCGACCGATGCCCGCATCGAGATCTGTTCGGCTAACACCGACGGTTGGCTCTATCTCGTCTCACTGACGGGGACGACCGGGGCCCGTAGCGAGGTCTCCCCCGCCCTCGCAGGCCTTGTCGACCGGGTGCGTGCGAAGACCGAAAAGCCGCTGTACGCGGGCTTTGGCATCTCGACGCCAGAGCATGCGGCAACAGTCGCGAGGCTCGCCGACGGTGTCGTCGTCGGTTCACGCGCGGTGCAGGTTGCCGAGGATGGCCCAGACGCATTGCGCGACTACGTGCGCAGCCTGCGAACAGCGATCGACGCCGCGTCATGACCCGCGTGGCGGTCGTCGGTGCCGGAGTCTTCGGCGCGGCGACCGCCCGCGAGCTTCACCGGCGTGGCCACGAGGTCACGTTGCACGAGCAGTACACGCCAGGAACGGTGCGTTCGGGGTCAGGCGGCGACACACGGCTGGTGCGAACGGCGCACGGTGAGAACGAGTGGTACGCCCGGCTCTCCCGGCGAGCGGTTGAGCTGTGGCGGGAGCTGGAACGGGAGACCTCCACCGACCTGCTGGCGTTCACGGGCGTGGCTTGGCTCGACACGGTCGGCAGCACGTTTGCGGAGGCGAGCATGGCGACGCTTGACCGCATTGGTGTTCCGTACGAGCGGCTCACCGTCGACGAAGCGGCGCGGCTTTTCCCCGCACTCGGCGGCGACGATCTCACCGGGGTGTTGTTTGAGCCGGAGGCGGGACTGATTCGAGCGCGACGGGCAACACGTGCGCTCGCATCTGCCGTCCCGCTTGAGATCGGCAACGTGACACCGCAAGCCCCTCCCAAGGCTGACGTTGTTGTGTGGGCATGCGGTGCGTGGCTCCCGAAGGCGTTTCCCGAGCTTGTCGCGATCGAAGTGGTGCGGCGCGACGTCTACTTCTTCGGTGTTGACGGCGCTTGGGCTCGCACACCAGGGTTCTGTGAATACGACGGCCCGTTCTACGGTCACGGCGAACTCGGCGGATTGGGGATGAAGGTCGCCTGGGATGGCGGTTCGGTCGCGTTCGATCCCGATGGTGAGCGTCTGCCAGAGGAAGAGACGCTGGCACGGGTCCGCGCCTACGTTGCCCGCCGGTTCCCTACCCTCGCCGATGCCCCCTTGATTGGCAGTCGCGTGTGCCAATACGAACTGACGGGCGACGGTCACTTCCTCGTTGATCGACACCCCGACCGTGACGGCTGGTGGCTCCTCGGTGGCGCGTCAGGACATGGCTTCAAACACGGCCCCGCATTGGCGGAGTACGTGGCCGACTGCATCGAGGGTGTCCGCGACCCCGAGCCGTTCCATCGGCTGGGTCCGCGCGTCGGCAGCGCCGGCCTGCGCACCGCAGGGCGGTAGCCGCCGGCAGGCTACGCCTCGGCGACCCCAGGCCCGAATGCCCCTTCGCGCGCGAGGATCTCGATTTCGCGCGGTTCGTACCCACACACCCGGTGCAGGATCTCGTGCCGATGCTCGTCGCGCTGCGGTGCGCGCACATACTCGCGCGACGCGCCGTCGACTCGTACTGCCGAGGCGATCTGCCGCACCTTGCCGAAGCGAGGGTGATCCACCTCAACGATCGCGTCCCGCGCAATCGCCTGCGGCTCTTCGAGTGCCTGCGCAACGTCGTTCACCTCGGAACATGGCACTCCCGCCGCCTGCAACGTCTCGATCCAGCCCGCGACGGTGTTACGCGTGAACTCGCCGCTGAGAATGGCAACGAGCTCTTCGCGATGGGCTAGCCGGGCCGCAAAATCAAGAAACCGCATGTCAACGAGAAGATCTGAGCGCTCGATTGCGTGACAGAGCGAGACCCAGAAGTGCTCCTTCGCACACGCGACGATCATCCAGCCGTCGGCTGCCGCAAAGCATTGGAATGGCACGAGCGACGGGTGCGCCGAGTTATCGAGCCGTTCCGGCACGTATGCCCCTGTCGCCGTCCACGTCCCGATGTAGCAGAGCTGTTGCAGCGCGACATCGAACAGCGAGATGTCGCAATCGCAGCCCTGCCCGTCGCGCTGAGCGCGATGGAGCCCAGCGAGGAGCGCAATCACCGCGACATAGCCGGTCGACAGGTCAACGAGCGACAGCCCACTCTTTGTTGGTGGCCCGTCGGTTGCGCCTGTGAGCGACATCCAGCCCGCAAGCCCCTGCACGAGGTAGTCGTAGCCAGGTTGGTTGGCGCGCGGCCCATTCGCTCCGAAACCCGACAACGCGCAGCAAACGATCTTTGGATTGATCTCGCCAAGCGCGGCGTAATCGAGGCCGAGCTTCGCGGCGAGGTCACCGCGAAGGTTCGAGAACACGACGTCGGCGTTCCGAACCAGGTCGTGAAACACCTCCCGCCCTGCGTCGCTCCGCAGGTCGAGCGAGAGGCTCTGTTTCCCGCGGTTGAACGTCTCGAAGAAGAGGCTGTCCTCCCCCTCTTGGAACGGTGGCACGTAGCGCCCGACGTCGCCGCCGGCCGTTGGATCCTCAATCTTGATCACTTCGGCACCGAGATCTGCGAGCTGCAGCGTCGCCCATGGCCCAGCGCCGTACTGCTCAACCGAGACAACACGCACGCCCGCAAGCGGTGGTGTCGTCGCCCGGCTACCCATGTGGCCCCCCATCGCGCGCAAGCCGCCACACGCGCCGGTAGTGCGGGGCGAGATAGTCGAGATGCGCCTCCATCGCCTCACCTGAGCCGTCAACGTCGGCACGGGCGATTGCGTCGGTGATCTCACGATGGTCGCAGTCGATGCGCCGCGAGAACCGCGCGTCAAGGCCGGTGCGGGCGAGGCTCGTCTGCAGCACGGTGAACACGGGCAGCGCCGCGACTTCAAGCAGGACGTTCCCCGAGGCGGCCATCAGGCTCGTGTGGAACCCGGCGTTGACCTCGAATCGCTCAAGCCCGGTTCGCTCGCGTGCGTCATCGGGAATCGAGCCTCCGAGCCGTTCGAGATCGACCTGGGTGCGACGGAGTGCCGCAAGGCGCGCCGCTGGAACCTCGAGCAGCCGTCGTGCTTCAAGGATCTCCTCAAGCGTGATGTCGTCCATGTCCGCGAGGAGCGACACGTTTGCCTGAAGGAGCCGGGTGGCGAAGTCCAGGCTTGGTCGCGTGACATAGGTTCCGCCGCGCGCGCCCTTCGTCGCAACGACAAGCTGCTGAGCGCTCAGCATTCGCACTGCTTCTCGCGCTGTTGCGCGGCTGACGCCGAACTCGGCCGCAAGCGTTGCCTCGGTCGGAAGCCGTTCCCCGTGCTGCAGGACACCGTTCAGGATCAGGTTCCTGAGACGGCCTGCGATCTGTTCGTGGGCGCTCTCATAGGCCGACGACCTATCCGGCGGTTCGTCGATCGCGGCCGCGAGCGCACCCCGCAATCCCGCGAGGGCCTGCGCCTCATCCTGACGAGGAAGCGTGGGCGTCGTCTCGGTCACGTCGTCGAGAACATCGCGGCGCCACCGTCGGAGCGGGGATCGGACGCCGCCCGATAGCCGTCTGGCGTGATCTCGATCACCTGTGGCCGCGCAAAGGATGCGTGGAAGTTGAAGAGGCTTGGCGACATCGGAACGCCTCGATCGCGGAGCGCGTTCAACGTGCGCATGGGAATTCGCGCCTCGGCAAACACCGGCATTCCTTCGCTGTGGAAACGCGGTGCAACCACCGCTTCAACGGGCGACATGCCGAAGTCGAGAATGTTCGAGATCGACTGCAGCACCCCGGAGGTCACCGACCAGCCGCCGGGCGCGCCCAAGACGAGCCACGGCTTGTCGTCGCGGAACACAAGCGTCGTTGCGAGAGCGCTTGCCCGGGCCCGGCCGGGAACGTAGGAGTTCGGACGCCCTGGCACGGGATCCATGAGCGCAACGCAGTCGTTCCAGGTGAAACCTGTGCCGGGCACAACAACGCCGCTGCAGCTCGTGAGCGTGTGGGTCAGGCTGACGCAGTTGCCGAGCTCGTCGACCACCGAGAGTTGCGTTGTGCCGTTCGGCTTGCCGAGCGCGACAGCATCGGGAAGCTCGCCGGCCCGAATCCGCGCCGCGATCGCATCGGCGTGCTCGTCGGAGAGGAGCTCGTCGACGGGCACATCGTTCTGCTCCGGGTCGCTGAGGTGGTTGTAACGGGTCACGCCACCCCATGCGAGCGTCGCAGCTAGCAAGAAGCCGTGCTCTGGGCCGTTGTGCTCAAGCGACGCAACGTCGAAGCGCTCAAGCACCTTCAGCATCTGCAGCAAGATGATTCCGCCAGCAGGCAGGTTGGTCGTTGCGACACGCAGGCCGCGGTACGACGCCTCGAGTGGCGGCGACCACCGTACGCGGTATTCCGCGAGATCTTCGCGCGTGACGAACGCGCCGTTCCGCTCGAAATCCTCGACGATCGTGTTCGCGAGGCTGCCCGTGTAGAACTCCGCGGGACCATTCGTTGCGACTGCCCGCAGCGACTGGGCGAGCTCGGGATTCTGGTACGGCTCACCGCGCTCGAGCATGTTGCCGTCGGGCTTCATCCAGATTCGCTTTGCCTCATCGGTCGCGCAGTACTTGTCCTTGGGGTGCGGGAGGCCCGGCATGTACGGCATGCGGCAGTACATCGCGACGTACTCCGGCCACGGGAAGCCGTCGGCGGCGCATGCAATTGCCGGCGCGAGCAGCTCGTCCCACGACTTTGAGCCGTAGCGTGCGTGCATTGCGCCGAGTCCTGCAACCGTCCCGGGCGTCATGATCGCCGTGTAGCCGTACATGTTTCGACTGTCGTCGAAGAGCGCGTAGCTCCAGAGGTCGGTGTACCCACGGAAGTCCTTCAGCCACATGTCGGGCGACATCCGCGACCCGATCCGTGCAGGAAATGCAAGGTCGTCGATCGCGCCCGTCTTGGCGTCGAACAGCGTGGCGCCGCCCCACCCGCCGAGGCCGCACTGGAACGGGTTCAGAACCGTTTGGGCGAATGCCGCCGCAACGGCAGCGTCGAACGCGTTGCCGCCTGCCCGCAAGACGTCGGCACCGATCTCGGCGGCCCGTGGCTCGGGCGCGACAACAACACCTTTCATTTCTCCTCCATCGGTCCAACCCCCCAAGGGGTTTCGGTGTGTGGGAACACAGAGATCGCCTCGGGCGCGTCGCGGCGCAACACCATGAATGTCCGCAGAAATTCGATTACGACCTCGCCGCGCTGATTGATGCCGCGCGAGCGCAGCGAAACGATGCCAACAGACGGACGCGACTTCGATTCGCGCAGATCAAGGATCTCGCTCTCCGACCAGAGGGTGTCGCCGACAAACACGGGCGCTGGAAGGCGAATGTCTGTCCAACCCAGGTTTGCGACGGCGTTCTCGCTCGTGTCGGGAACGGTCAGCCCTGCGATCAAGGCGAGCGTGAAGGTGCTGTTGACGAGCATCTTCCCGAACCGCGTCTTCTCGGCGTACACCGCGTTGAAGTGCGTCTGGTTCGTGTTCATCGTGAGGTTCGTGAACCAGGTGTTGTCGGTTTCAGAGATCGTGCGGCCCAGGCGACTGCGAAAGATGTCGCCGACGGTGAAATCTTCGTAGAAGCGGCCGCGCCACTCCTTGGGCGCCGGCGAAGCCTCGCTGTTCATGCGTCGTTCCTTTCGTAGGCGTCGATCACTGCCTGTGCACGCAACGCCACGGGACGGTCAACGAGCAGACCGTCGATGGCACCGACTGCTCCGCCGGCGGCAGCGATCTCTGACCACGCAGCCACGATGCGCTGTGCACGCTCGAACTCTTTCTGCGTCGGCGCCAGGGCAGCGTGCACGCCGGCGACCTGGTCGGGATGAAGGCAAAACTTGCCGCGCAAGCCAAGCGCTCGGGCGGCGCTCGTCTCACGCTCAAGTGCGTCGTGGTCGCGCACGTCAAGGCATGGGCCGTCGACAGGTGCACGGATCCCTGCCGCCGCCGATGCGACAACGAGTTGAGAGCGCACAAAGAGCAACTGGAGGCCATCGGCATAGGGCGAGAGGCCGAGCGCTGCCGACATGTCGGCGACACCAATCGCAAGCCCGAACACGGCGTCGTGCTCTGCGATGGCGTACGCGTCGCGCACACCCTTGGCCTCCTCGATCAGCGCCAACAGCGGCTTCCCAATCTCGGCCGCGCGATCGAGGCCGGCCGGCGAAGCCTTCGGTACGACAATCCCAACATTAGGAATCGCCGCGACGACAGCGAGGTCGGCCTCACCTGCCGCGCTCAACGGATCGTTGATGCGAATGAGACGAAGGCCCGCGCCTGCGGCGGCTGCGAAAGCTGCGGCACCCTCTCGTGCCACGGCCTTCTGAGCGGCTGCAACACCGTCTTCGAGGTCATAGGTGAGCACGTCGGCGTTGCTGCCGAGCGCGCGCTCTTGCTTGCGGGCGTCGTCACCGGGGAAGATCAGGAACGATCGTGCAGCGTTGAGTGCTTGAAGGAGTTCGCTCACGTTGCGGGCGATAATGTCAGATATTTAGGACGGCGGTCAAGCCCACCCCGAGCGGCCTACGGAAGACGTGGGCCGAGCGCGATCCCGGCAGCGCCTGCACCGAGCAGCGCAATCGCCGCACCCGCGGCAAACCAGGAGCCAATCGCACGCCGTTCCTTGTGCCGGCCGATCTGCGACCCAAGCGATCGGTAGACGCTCGACACCTCTTCGGCGTTGACGGCCGTGAAGGTCTTTCCGCCTGTGATGCGGGCGATCTGGGACATCGTCGCCGGATCGGGCGGAACGGGAATCGAGTTCAGGTATTGCCCGAAGCCAAACGTCACGACGCCATGCTGCGTCCCGAGCGCAACGGTGTAGACCTGAATTCCCGCACGCTTCGCCTCGCGGGCGCCCGCCAGCGGCAGAATCGAGCCGCGGTTCTGAGCACCGTCCGAGAGCAGCACGATCGCAGCGGGGATCTTCTTGCCTGCCTCAGGTGTCGCCGTCTCGGCGAGCGAAGCCTTGAGGAGTTTCACCGCGGTATCGAGACCGTCGCCGATAGCGGTGCCCGCCTCAGGCAGCAGGTAGGCAAGCGACTCATTGAGCGCCGCACGATCGGTTGTTGGCGGCATCAGCACTTCGGCCGACGAGCTGAAGTCGACGAGACCCACCTGGTACCGCGAGGGAACCTCCGAGAGGAACGTCTTGATTGCTGCCACAGCAGCATCGAGCCGCGTTGGCTCAACATCGTTCGCGCGCATGGACCCTGAGACATCGACGAGCAACACGACCGTCGCCTCCTCGCCGGTGACCGTCAACGTTGCACGCGGCTGGGCCGCGGCCGCTGCGGCGAGGGCGAGCGCAATGAGCAGGAGTGCGATCGGCGCGAAGCGCCGCCACGACCGATGCTCCTCGGCAACTTCGGCGAGCACGTCAAGGTTGGTGAACGCCATGGGATAGCGCGATCCGCGTCGGTTCACCCACCACGCGAGGGCAGCGGCTGCAGGCACGACGAGTAGCGCCAGCAGAACGTAGGGCTGCGCGAAGCTCACCCGCACACCGCCACGACCTGCACCTCGGCACGCGCGCCCGCCGAGAGCACGCCATCGGCGGTGACAGTTGCGATCGCGCCCGTTGCCGTCGTCTTCAGGCGGATCCGGATGTGCGCAGCCAGTGCCGTGTCGGGGGGCGTCTCGGTGTCGAACACGAGCGCCTTCCAGGCGGTGACGAGCGACTCGCCACGTTTGCAGGCCGAGGCCACGATCTGTGGTGACGGCCTGATCGGCACCTGCTTCATCCAGAAATCGAACGGGGCTCCTGGCGCTGTCGCGCGGGCGGATGTCGTCGAGCGCGAGCCTCCCCCGCTCGTTGGAATGCAGCCGAGGTAGGGGCGGAACGCTTGCGGCGTGTCGGCCGACGACTGGCCGTGGAACACCGCGAACCGTGTGGTGGTCGTACCTGGCGCGACGGGACTTCCGAGGCGCCCCTCGAACGTCGCGCGGACGGCCGGTGAGGTGGCCACTGCGTCAAGGCCACCGACAAGACCCTTGAGTCCTGGGCACTGCAGGAGGTAGGTCGCTTCAGAGTGCGCAGGAACGATCACCCACGGGCCCGGGACGCTCACGCAATCCTTGATGCCGCGACATTCGGCCGTTGCCTTGCCCGTCGGGGCCATGGCACCGGCAGTGAGGGCGGCAGCGACGCACACAAGCAGCACCCGCAGCCTCATAGGAGCCTCCGAAACCACCACGCCTGCAGCGCAATCGCGACCGCGGCGACGGCGAGGCCAATCCCTGAAGCGAGCGGGACGAGACTTTGAATGTGCCGCTTCTTGATAATCCGCGATCCCAGATCTTGCGTTACCCCGTCAAGTGCCGTCGGCGTCGTTGCGCGGTAGAAGTGACCGCCGGTCGATCGAGCGACCTCCTGCAGAACCGTCGGATCCGGTGGAACCTGGATCCGCTCAGTGAAGCCGCCTGCGACCTTCCGCAGCAGCACCCCCTCCGACGTCCCAACCAGGGCGGTCGAGACAGGAACGTGCGCGAGTCGCGACTGTTCTGAGGCCTGCGCGGCGGTGATTCTGCCCGCGTTTGCCGCCCCATCCGAGATCACGAGAACAACCGCCGGTGGCCGACCGCTCTCAACCCCCGTGCCAACTGCGCGTTTTGCGGCGGCGACAGCCAATGACACGGCGTCTCCCAGAGCTGTCCCTTGAGCGTGCGCCTGGGTCGGCAGGGCGGCAACCACCTTGGTTCGGTCGTAGGTGGGAATCGCTGCCATCGAAGCGTGATCGGAGAACACAACCACGCCAACGCGGTATTTCTTCGGCAGCTTGTTCACGAACCGCGCGAGCGTCGCGTTTGCCGCGCCAATCCGGCTTGGCGTCACGTCGGTGGCAGCCATCGAACCCGACACGTCGACGACGAGCATCACCGTTGCTCCTTCCTTCGCTTCAAGCGTCACTCGTTGCGGACGTGCGAAGCCGACGAGGAGGAACGTTGCTGCGCCAAGCAGCAGGATGGACGGGATACGCCGACGCAGACCTGGTGCGTCGGGTAGCAGTTTCGGCATCAGCGCCGGACTTGCCCACCGATCGGCGGCGATACGTCGGCGGCGGTCAAGCCACACATACCCCGCCGCGGCAACCGGAACCGCAACGAGCGAGATCAGCAGGATCGGCGAGCCGAACGTCATCCGACCCGGTCGCTTCGGCGGAGGAATGCGGCGAGCGGGCGCAGCCAGTCGCCTTCGGTCGAGAGCACCACATGACGCACACCGGCAGACGCAAACAGCGTCTCCAGCGAGCGCCGCTCGACGGCCGCGGCCTCGGCAAAGCGGCGTCGCAGCTTGGCGCTGCTCGTATCGACGCGTAGCTGCCGCCCAGTCTCGGGATCGACGAGGCGAAGCTCGCCGACGTCCTGGAGCTCCTGCTCCCGTGGATCACGGATCTCGATAGCAAGCGTTGGGTGTCGTGCTGCTACGTGAAGCAACGGTCGCCGCCACTCACGCGGGCCGCGAAAGTCAGACACAACGGCGACGAGCGACCGTTGCCGCGCCACACCATTCACGATCGACAGCCCGTCCGACAACGTGCCGTCGCCCGCTGGCCCTTCGCGCACTGCCGCCAGCGTGTCGAGCAGGGCCCGCCTTCCCTGTCTGGCACGGCGCAAGCGTGGTTCTCCTGCACCAAACGCGACGAGGCCGAGGCGATTGCCGCGCCGCGTTGCGGCATGACCGAGCGCGAGCGCAACTCCTTCTGCAACGTCAGCCTTGCGCCGATCCGCTGTGCCAAACGCCATCGACGCCGACGCATCGAGCACGAGCCACGTCACAAGCACGCGTTCAGCAAGCTCGACGCGCGAGTGAGGAACGCCGGTTCGTGCCGTGACGTTCCATTCGATGCGGCGAACGTCGTCGCCCGCTTGGTAGGGCCGAACCTGCGCAAGCTCGCTCCCCACTCCCGTGAACGCAGAGCGGTAGTCACCTGCGAGCAGGCCGTCTACCCGCCGACCGATCGCGATCTCGAGTGCTTCGAGACTCTTGACGGAGACGTTGCCTGGCCCCGGAGCCGCCCCGGCCCGTGGTCCGGCGACGACATCCGCGAATCCGGTCACGCCGCTGCGCCTGCCCGCCGCCCGAGGTCGAGTTGCGGTGCAGGAACTGCCGCAAGCACGGCTTCGAGGATCCGGTCGGCCGAGATCTCCTCGGCGAGCGCCTGGTACGACAGCACGATGCGGTGCCGGAACGCGTCACGGATCAGCGACTCGACGTCTGCCGCGACGACGTAGTCGCGGCCACGAAGGAGCGCGAGTGCGCGAGATGCGGCGACGACGCTAATCGGCCCACGAGGACTCGCTCCGAAAGCGATGTAGGGCGCCACTGGTTCGAGCCCAACGGTCGCCGGCGTACGCGTGGCGGTTGCAACGTCCACAACCCACGAGACGAGCGCTGGATCGACGTAGACGCGAGCGACCTGCGCCTGCAACTGCCGAAGCTCGTCGAGGCTCAGCACGGGCTCAAGGGTCGGTGTGGGCTCAAGGGCGCGCGTCACAACCGTCAGCTCTTCGTCGTGGGTCGGATAGTCGACGAGAACTTTCAGCATGAAGCGGTCGACCTGCGCTTCGGGGAGCGGATACGTCCCCTCCGACTCGATCGGGTTCTGCGTTGCGAGCACAAGGAACGGTGAGGGAACCGGGTGCGATGTGTGGCCAATCGTCACCTGACGTTCCTGCATCACCTCAAGGAGCGCCGACTGCACCTTCGCTGGCGCACGGTTGATCTCGTCGGCAAGCAGGAAGTTGCAGAACACCGGGCCAAGTTCGGTCTCGAACTCGTGCCGGTCAGGACGAAAGATCCGTGTTCCGACGAGATCGCTCGGCACGAGGTCGGGTGTGAACTGCACGCGCTGGAACGAGCCGCCGAGCACCGATGCGGTCGTCTTGATCGTCAGAGTCTTTGCAAGGCCCGGAACGCCTTCGATCAGCAGATGGCCACCAGCGAGCAGGCAAACGAGGACGCGCTCAAGCATCGCCTCCTGGCCAGCGATCACCCGTCGAATCTGAAACAGCGCCTCTTCGAGCTTTGGCAACAGCGACGGGTCGAGCGGTTCGGACTGGTCGGCCATGCGTTCCTCCTTGCGTCGGTCGACCCCAGGAGACCACATCGATCTGTGAGAAACCTAAGAGTCAGTGCGCTTTCCCGCAGGGTAGCGGGACGCTCCGAGGCTCAGCCGATCGCGACCATACGCTCGATCGCGCCGCGTGCGCGATCGGCGATCTCCGGATCGACGGTGACGACGTACTTCTCGTCGCGCAACGCGTCTCGGAGCTTCACGAGCGTGATCATCTTCATGAACTTGCACGAAGCCTCTTCGCGCACGGGATCGAAGCGCTTGCCTGGCACTTCCTTGCGGAGTCGATGCAGGATGCCGACCTCGGTCGCGATCAGGAAGCGCTCCTTATCGGACTGCTCGGCGAACTTGACCATCCCTTCCGTGGAGAGGATGTGGGTGTGCTCGTTGCCGAACGCCATCGCCTGGCTTGCGCAACCGCATTCCGGATGCACGAGCATCTCGGCGTCGGGGGCCTCTTTCTGCCACCGCTCGATGTCGGCTGGCCGGATCCCCGCATGGACGTGGCACTCGCCCATCCAAATGTTCAGGTTGCGACCAGTGACACGCTCAAGCCAGAGACCGAGATAGACATCCGGCAGGAAGAGGATCTGCTGATCGGCAGGGATCGCCTCGATCACAGCCTGCGCATTGCCTGATGTGCAGCAATAGTCGCTTTCTGCCTTCACCTCAGCGGTCGTGTTCACGTACGACACGACGACTGCGCCCGGGTTTTGCGCCTTCCAGTCGCGCAATTGGTCGGCGGTGATCGACGAGGCGAGCGAGCAGCCCGCGTCGAGGTCAGGAATCAGCACGGTCTTCTCGGGCGAGAGGATCGCCGCGGTCTCTGCCATGAAGTGCACGCCGCAGAAGACGATTGTCGACTCGGGTGCCGCAGCGGCCATCCGTGAGAGGCCGAGCGAGTCGCCCACGTAGTCGGCGACGTCCTGGACGCCTGGCACTTGGTAGTTGTGCGCCAAGATCACCGCGTCACGCACGCGTGCGAGCTCGCGGATCTCCTCCTGGAGCGCGTTGAGATGGGATGTCGTCGTCATGAGACCTCCAGGGAGACGTCGAGCGACCGCACGCTGTGGGTGAGCGCACCGATGGAGATGGCATCGACACCGGTCTCAGCGAACGTTCGAACGGTGTCGAAGGTGATGCCGCCTGAGGCTTCGAGCCAGGCCCGGCCATCGACGCGCTTGACCGATGCCTCGACGCGCTCGGGCGTCATGTTGTCGAGCAGGATGCGTTCCGCTCCGGCCGCCAACGCCTCGTCGAGCTCTGCCTCGGATTCGACTTCGACCTCAACAGGCATTCCTGGCTGAGCGGCGCGCACTGCCGCGATCGCGGATCCAACGCCACCTGCAATGCGAATGTGGTTTTCCTTGATGAGCACCGCGTCGTAGAGGCCCGATCGGTGGTTTGTGCCGCCCCCGCATGCGACGGCGTACCGCTCAAGCAGACGAAGGCCAGGGGTCGTCTTGCGGGTGTCGAGGATCGTGGTTCCTGTGCCAGCAACCTCGTCGACGTAGCGGCGGGTCGCCGTCGCGATGCCCGAGAGCCGCCCGAGCAGGTTGAGGGCAACGCGCTCACCGGTGAGCACCGCACGTGCGCGGCCTTCGAGGCGAGCGATCACGGCCGGGGTCGCGCCGACGCGTTCTCCATCGGGAACGACGATCTCGACGCTGAAGTCGGGGTCAAGCCGCTCAAAGACGGCAGCAGCAAGCGCCAGCCCACACACGACGCCTGACTCCTCGAAGACGAGTTCCGCGGTGCAGCGGGCGAATTCAGGAACAGCCCCGTCTGTGGTGATGTCGCCCGTGCCGATGTCCTCGGTCAGGGCATGCTCGACGATGGCAAGCGCAGCGGCATCGAACCCGTTGACGTCGACGGAATGCATCTCGGGTGTGGCGCTCATAGCGCCGCTCAATCGACGCTCACTCCGAGATGGCAGAGTGGGATTAGAGGTTTTATCCTTCAAGGCGATAACGTGTTGATGAGTGTACATGGTTTACGACCCTGAAGCGAAAACAGACCGTCCTGCCCACGCTGTGCTCGCGGCGGTGTTCCAGGTGCGCGACGGTGTGCTGCAAGTGCTGCTCTGGGAACGAGCGCTGGAGCCGTTCAAGGGCGCCTGGTCACTCCCCGGCGGTGCGCTCTCCGAAGGGGAGACACTCGAGTCCTCGATTCGGCGCCACTTGGCCGCGAAGGTCGACGTCAGAGAGCTGACGCACCTCGAACAGCTCGAGACTCTCAGCGAACCGGCGCGAAACCCGGGCGGCAGGGAGCTCGCCACCGCCTACCTCGGCTTGATCCCGAGCGACGTCGATCCAGCACTCCCCCACGACACGCGGTGGCACCGGGTCGACAAGCTCCCTGCGCTCGCATTCGACCATGAGGCGATCGTGCTCACCGCACGCGAGCGGCTCCGAGGCAAGCTTTCCTACACGAACATCGGCTTCGCGTTCGCGCCCGAGACCTTCACGATCTCCGAGCTCCGTACGCTCTACCGAGCCGCCCTGGGTCACGAGGTGTCCTCGACGAACCTGCAGCGCGTGTTGCTGCGACGGCATCTCCTCGTGCCAACCGGAACGCGCCGCGAATCAGGCCGCGCTGGCGGCCGCCCAGCCGCGCTCTACTCGTTCCGCCTGCGGCGGCTCGAGATCACCGATCAGTTCGCTGTGCTCCGCCCGCCCGACCGGCGAGCGGAGCAGCAGCAGCCCTGACTACTCGGAGCCCTTGACCCGCTGCACGAGCTTCCATGCGGCAGGCAGCGCCAGACCGGCGAGGTACAGCTTGAAGACGTCACCCGGAACGAACGGGTAGAGGCCGTAGGTCAGCGTGGTGTTCCAGCTCGCGTGCAGGAAGTGGTGCAGCCAGATGTTTCCGCACAGGTAGATCACGACCGAGCCAGACAACATCGCTGAAAGCGAGCTTGAGAAGTGCTTGTCCCAGCCACGCTCGGCGAGGTAGCCGATCAGGAAAGCGGCGAGCACGAAACCGACGATGTAGCCGCCCGTTGCACCGCTGAAGACCTCCCACCCATGCTTGTGCTCCGAGTACACCGGGGCGCCCACGAGGCCGAGCAGGAGATACACGGCAAGGCTCGTCGCGCCACGAACCGAACCGAGCGCGGCACCGACGACGACAACGGCAAACGTCTGGCCTGTGATCGGCACCGGTGTGAAACCGAGCGAAATCGAGATCTGGGCAGCAAGCGCAACAAAGAGCGCGCCGCCAAGCACGAGCACTGCGTCGGTGAGGATCCCCGCACGAGGCAGGACGGCGAGACGGAGCGTTGCGGCATTCGGGTGCATCGTTCGTGGCCTCCTAGGGCGCGAGCGGGTTCAGGGGGACTGCGGTGTCGTTGTAAAACCGAATCAAACTGTCTGGTGTTTCGACCTCGAAGCGGGCTATCCTAGTGCGTAGGTTCCCGTGGAACTACTCGAAGGTTCCGTCCCAGTCCTTCACGACAAGGTGCATCTCTAATGCGTGACATTCTGCCGATTCTCGAACGTTGGGTTGAAAGTGGTACGCCCGTTGCTCTCGGTTCGGTGATCGAGCGCGTCGGTTCGGCGCCGCGCGATCCAGGCGCGACGATCGCCGTCGCTGCCACCGGGGAGATCGCTGGCTCGGTTACGGGCGGCTGTGTCGAGCCTGGAGTGATTCGCGAAGGACGCGAGGTTCTTGCAGGCAGCCCCGGCAAGATCTGCCGCTACGGCTTGAACGACGCAGAGGGTTGGGATGTCGGCCTTTCGTGTGGCGGCAGCATCGCGGTGGCCGTCTACGCCCTCGACCCGTCGGTGGTGGCTCCTCTCGCTGCCGCAGTCGCTGAAAACCGGCCGCTCGCAGTCGTCGTGCGCCTCGGCGAGGAGAATTACGGGGAGCATCGTCTTGTTTCGCTCGACGACGTAGCGGGTGACGCGATTGACGCCGCGGCACGCAGCCTGCTCGAGCTCGGTGAGAGCGGCATCCTCGAGGCCGACGGCGAGCTGATCTATGTCGAGTCGTTCTCGCCCCGCCCTGCCCTCTACCTGTTCGGTGCGAGCGACCACGTCACGGCGCTCTGCACGATGGGACGGTTCCTGGGCTACCGCGTCACCATCTGTGACGCACGCGAGGCGTTCGTGACGGCGGAGCGCTTCCCCGACGCCGACGAGCTCGTGGTCGAGTGGCCCGACCGCTTCCTTGAGCACGCTCCCGTTGATGCACGCACGGCGATCTGCCTGCTGACGCACGACCAGAAGTTCGACGTGCCCGCACTGATCAAGGCGCTGCAGACCCCAGCGGGCTACATCGGGGCAATCGGCAGCGCCAAGACGCGCGCTGAGCGCGAGGATCGGCTGCGCCAGGAAGGGATCGGCGACGCCGACCTCGCTCGCATCCACGCACCGATTGGGCTGCAGCTTGGCGCCCGCACGCCAGAAGAGGTTGCCGTGTCGATTGCGGCGCAGCTGATCGAGGCCAATGTGGTTGCCCGCACCAAGCGCGCAAGCCTCGTGGCCACAGCCACCGTCCTCGACTAGGGCGTACCGCGCTTAGAGCGGCGTGACTGCGTCGCCGACGGCAATCGTGCCGCCGGTGATGATGTCGGCGTTCAGTCCGCCGCGGTGCAGCAGGTCTTGGATGATCCCGGGCCGGGTGAGCTTCTGCAGGTGCGAGCACGGTTCGCAGATCTCAACGCCCACACATTCGACCTCGCCCACGCGAAAGCGCTTGCCGATCAGGTCGTTGAGGCGTACGCCCCGCACGACAACCTGACGACGCGACTCGATGCCGCTGAGGCCGACCTCCTCAAGCACCTCTGACTCGATCAACGTCAGCGACTCACCCGGTTTTGGGTTGGCGCTGAAGTGCCGGTCGCCTTCAAGCCCGCGGCCAGCAACTGCCGTGACGCTCGTGACGGGCGCGAGCGCATCGCTCGGGCCGATTGCGATCGATTCGACGTGCATCACGCGAGGGTACTGATCCGGGCCTGCCTGACGGCGGCCTCGTCGAGCTCAGAGATCGACCCGATGACGAGATCGGCTTCGGCGAGCGCGTCACCCGGCGGAAACATCGGGTTCGGAATTGCGATGCACGCCATGCCTGCAGCCTTTGCCGATCGAATGCCGTTGTGCGAATCCTCGATGGCGACACAGTGCGTCGGATCAACGTCCAGGCGTCGTGCTGCCTCGAGGTAGACATCCGGCCGCGGCTTGCCGCCCGCCACCTCCTCCGACGACACGGCGGCGCCGAACCGCTCCGTCAGACCGCCCGCCTCAAGAACACGATCGATCAGCTCCCGGTTCGAGGATGACGCGAGCCCGATCGTCCAGTTCTCCGCCATGCGAACGATTGCTTCGCGCGCGCCGTCGATCCAAGGCGGTTCGACCGAGTAGCGCTCCAACATCTGGCGCACAACCTCAGCATTGATCTCGGCTGGCGTGTCGGCGAGGCCGATGACGTCGTGCATGTAGGCCGACCACTCGGGCGAGCTCATTCCCATCATCGCCCGCTGCGCACCGTCGTGCCACCGCCCTCCCCGCTCCTTGGCGAGGTTCTCGCGAATCTCGTCCCAGACGTGCTCGGAGTCGATCAGTACACCGTCCATGTCGAAGATCACCGCTTCGATCTGCCAGCCGCTCATCCGCCCGAGGCTACCTGGCGGTTCGGCGATGCCTCGCTGGTTACGCGGCGATCGGCTTCGTCTTCGCGTCGAGCAGACGAACGAGGTCTTCTGGCGACAGTTCGATCTGTAGGCCCCGTCGCCCAGCACTCACAACGATCTGCTCGAACGCGAGCGCCGACTCGTCGATCGTGGTCGGCAGCCGACGCCGCTGCCCGAGAGGGCTGATGCCACCGGGGACATACCCCGTTGCCCGTTCCGCCTCGCCTCGATCGGCCATGTGCGCGCGCTTGCCCACCGAACGGAGATCGAGCTGCCGATCGGCAGGAACGATGAAGACCTCGAGCTTGCTGTCGACCGACACGACCAAGGTCTTGAACAGCCGCTCCGGCTCCACCCCAAGGGCGTTCGCGACAGCGATGGCGTAGTCGCCGTCTGCCGGATCGATCCCCTCGTACTCGTGGATCTGGAAGGCGATGCCCGCCTTCTTCGCGGCGACAACAGCGGGGGTCACTCAGTCAGCTCCGCGGCGAGGAGCGAAAGGGCAAAGAGCCGCCACGCAAGCTCCGGCTCGCGTGCGAGATGGATTGCAGCGTCGGAGACGCGAGGCAAGCCGCGGGTGGCAAGGATCAACGCGTCGACCTCGCGTCCGAGGGCGGCACGGCGCGCATTGCTGTAGATATCGGCAGCGAGCCCCTTGACGGCGGGGTCATCGACACCGGGTTCACGAGTCGCGGGGCCGCCCGAGGCATGCACAAAGAGTGCCCGGCGCACGGCACCGTTGCGCTCGTCCTCGTCGAGGTCGAGCCCATCCCCGGCGAGATACGCGAGCGCGGGCAGTGGGTCGGCGGCGTCGTCTTCGAGAGCGTCAAGGAAGGCACGCACAGGGTCGTCCGACACGGCTACCTCCCGTTCGCGACCACGACAACCGTGCGACAGCACACCATCGCGAGCAGCGTGCCACCGATCACATCAGTCAATGAGTGTGCGCCGATCACGATCAGGAACACGGGCACGAGCGCGAACCACGCGAAGGCGCCGCGGCGCCAGGCGGGCCGGATCGCGGTGATTGCCGCCGCGACAAAGAACGCGCGCAGCGTGTGTCCGCTGGGGTACGAGCTTGTGAACGGGCCGATGATCGAACGCACGCCATCGACGGTGCCGTACAGCACGGGGCGCGTCAGTTCATGCTTGCCCGCGACTTCGATCGCGTCGCCCACAAACCACACCGCCAGCCAGAGCTTCGCTTCGAGCGGCCGCCCGGCGTTTCGGAGCGAGTAGGCAACCCACCCGATCACGAGGATGCTGACAATGATCGACCCACCCCACGTCCAGGTTGCGAGCGGCTTGGCCCAGTTCGGTGTCGTTCCGTTGAACGGCAGGAAGATGCCGCCGGTGAGCATCGGCGAGGCCTCCTGCCGGTCGCTCACGCTGCCGCTGAAGTGGTCGACCACCCACTGGTCGAGCCGTGTGAACCAGCCGAGCGTGACCCCGATTGTGAGAACGGTGAGCGCGGTGCTCGGAACGGCCAGCCGTCGCGCGAGGGTCGCCGCCAACCCTGAGGGTTCGTGTGAACGCATCGCCACAGGGTATTGACCGCCACGGCTGCAGGCCGCGAGTGTCTACGATCGCGACTGTGATCGACGCGATCAGGACTGCCGTTGAGGAGCCGCTTGAGGTCGATGACGCCCTTCGCGCTGCCGTTGTTGCGATCGTCGAGGAGGTGCCTGCAACCTGGGCTGGGATCCTCTTCGCCGAGGAGGGAGAACTTGTGCTCGGCCCCGAGGCGGGTAGCCAAGATCCGGCCACACGGGTGCAGGTTCCTGTCATCTATCGCGGAGAGCGCATCGCCGAGCTTGTGGTTGATGGCCCGGGCGATCCGACCGTGCTGCCGGCGATCGCCGACCTGCTCGCCGAGTACTGCCTCGTCGGGTGGGACACAGGCGGCATCCCGTGGGAAGCCGTTGAATGAAGCCTGAAGTTGGCGAACTCTTCTCGAACGCGAATTACGCGCACCTGACCACGCTGCGCGAGGATGGCTCGCCGCAGGCACGCCCGGTGTGGACGACGGTGCGTGATGGCCAAGTGGCGTTCTTTACGCAGGCGTCGAGCCCAAAGGCGGCCAACTTGGCGCGTGATGGACGGGTGGCATTGTCGGTGGTCGATAACGCGAACCCGTTTCGCAGCGCCTGGATCCGCGGCCATGTGGCGGGCACGATCGAAGGCGACGACGCGCTCACGATCATCGACGGAATCTCTGAGGCCTACACGGGACAGCCGTTTCCGTGGCGCAGCGGCGTTGTGTACCTGATCGAGGTCGACGCTGACGGTTTCGCCGAGCTGCCGTTCGTGCACGCGCCGCGCGCGTAGCCGCGCCTAGCTTGGTGTGACGCGGTACGCGTCAAACACCGCTTCGATCCCGCGCAGCGAGCTGAGCAGGGTGCGGAGCGAACGGACGTCGCCGACCTCCGCGGTGTACCAGTTCTTTGCGAGCTGATCTTCGACGACCCCACCGTACGAGACGATGTTCGCGCCGTGTTCGGCAAACGTCCGGGCGACATCTTCGAGCAGGCGCGGGCGATCCCACGAGTCGACGGCGATCTGCACCCGGAACGACTTGGTGGCGTCGCCGTCCCAGTCGACAGCCGTAAACCGCTCGGGGTTGCGCTTGAGGGCGCGAACGTTCGGGCAGTCGGTGCGATGGATGGTGATGCCCTTGCCGAGCGAGATGTAGCCCTCAATCGTGTCACCAGGCACCGGGTTGCAGCACTTCGCCATGCGCACGAGCACATCGTCGACACCGGCGACGACGATGCCCATTGCCTTGCCACCGGCGGTGTCGCGGGTGCGCGGCGCCTTGGTGATGACCGGTGCTTCGGCGGCGACCTCTTCGGTCTTCAACCGCTGGATCACCTTGTTGACGATCGATCCGGCCTGGAGCTTGCCGGAGCCGAGTGCGAGGTAGAAGTCCTCGGCCTTCTTGTAGCCCGAGTCGCGAATCACCTGAGCCATCACGGCTGAGCCGCGGAGCTTGGCGAACGGCAGGTTCTGCTGCTTCAGCGCGTGGTCGAGCGCCTCACGGCCCTTCTGCTCGTGGTCTTCCTTGGTCGCAGCCGAGAACCACGCGCGAATCTTGTTGCGTGCACGCGAGCTTTTCGCAACCGAGATCCAGTCGCGGGATGGGCCCCGCCCCTGCTTCGAGGTGAGGATCTCGACGAAGTCGCCGTTCTTCAGCTTGTAGTGCAGCGGCACGATCCGCCCGTTGATCTTGGCGCCGACGGTGCGGTGCCCAACATCTGTGTGGACGGCGTAGGCGAAGTCGATGGGCGTTGAGCCCGCCGGAAGGGTCTTGACCTGCCCCTTCGGTGTGAAGACGTGCACCTCCTCGTCGAAGAGGTCGGTGCGCAAGCTCTTCATGAACTCGCGTGGATCGGCCTCGTCGTCGACGTCCATCAGTTGCTTGACCCATTCGGTCCATTCGGCATCGCGCTGTGCCTGCTTGCGTGCCCCCTTGTATGACCAATGTGCGGCGACGCCGTATTCGGCGGTGGCGTGCATCTCGCGCGTCCGCACCTGGATTTCGAGCGGCCGGCCCTGTGGCCCGATCACGGTCGTGTGGAGGGCGCGGTAGCCGTTGAATTTCGGCATCGCGATGTAATCCTTGAAGCGGCCTGGCATCGGCTTCCACAGCGAGTGGATCAGGCCGAGTGCGCCGTAACAGTCTCGGGTGCCTTCGTCGCTGTCACGCTCGACGATGACGCGCATGGCGGTGAGGTCGTAGATCTCGTTGAACTCGCGACCCTTCTTGGCCATCTTGTCGTAGATCGAGTAGAAGTGCTTCGCGCGGCCGGAGATCTCGCCGGGAATGTCGACCTTGTCGAGTTCGCGCTGCAGCACCATCGATGCTTCGCGGACGTGCTCTTCACGGTCGGCGCGTCGTTCCGACACCATCTGCTTGATCTCCTCGTACTTCCGGGGATGCAGCGTCTGGAACGAGAGGTCTTCGAGCTCCCACTTGAGCGCGTGGATACCGAGACGGTGTGCGAGCGGCGCGTACACCTCGAGTGTTTCGCGCGCTTTGCGCACCTGGGTCTGTTTGCCCATGTATTCGATCGTTCGAAGGTTGTGAAGGCGATCGGCGAGCTTGATCAGGATCACCCGCACGTCTTCGGCCATCGCCACGATCAGCTTGCGGTAGTTCTCGGCCTCCGCATGCTCACGGCTTTGGAATTGGACGCGTGTGAGCTTGGTGACGCCCTGCACGAGCTTTGCGATCTCCGGCCCAAATTCGGCCGTGATGTCTTCGGTCGAGATGCCTGTGTCTTCGACGGTGTCGTGCAGCAGGGCGGCTGCGAGCGTCGCTTCGTCGAGATGGAGGCTCGCGAGGATCTTGGCTGCGCCCCACGGGTGGTAGATGAACTCTTGGCCGGAACGTCGCACTTGCCCGTCGTGCGCTTTCGCCGCGAAATCGAATGCGCGGGTGAGCAGCTCACGGTCGGCGTTCGGGTTGTAGGCCTCGACGTCGGCGAGCAGCTCGTCGACAAGATCCTGGTGCCGCTCAAGTACCGCCATAGGCAAATTGTACTCCGGGTCGGCGCGGGACCCGTTCGGGACGTCGCGGGTTATGCCGCTTCGGCGAGTGCCGGCGACGTGCCTGCGAGCAGGTGCCGGAACGTCGGTGACTCGAGGAGGCTGCGCTTGAGTCCGGAGTCAAGTTCGAGTTCAGCGAAGACCTTGCGGGCATCTGGCGAACGATCGGCTTCGTCGGCCCGCCACATCGTCGCCAGCCATTGACGGAGGTCGTCGTAGCGGTCGTCGGCGTCGAAGATGCGCCGCACGACGAGCTGCGGTGACACGGTGCCGTTCCATCGGTTCTCCTGCAGCCGGAACGCGACGTCGTAGCGTGACATGCGCCGGAAACGGTCGAGCTGCCCACCGATCCCAAACGCGATCGCGGAACCAGCATCGCGCCCACGCTGGTTTACGCGGAAGCGAAGGTGTTTGCCGTCACCGACGGTGGAGAGCGCGGTCAGCTCGCAGCCGTCGATCAGCAGCGTCACGCCGGGATTTCCGAGCCCGAATGGGGCGAGTCGGCCGAGTTCCTCGCAGAGCGCGAGGCCAAGGTCGGTTCCGGGAACAATCGCGTCGACCTTCGTCTGCGGGAGCATGTCCTCGTCGGCGAGAACCTCGTCGGCATGCGCCGCAAAGGCACGTGCGAAGGCCTCGACCGCTTCGGGACGGATCGTCAGTCCGGCAGCGGCTTTGTGTCCGCCGAACCGTTCGAGGTGTTCGGAGCAGGCGGCGAGCGCGCCGTGAAGGTCGAACGATCCGGCAGCGCGGCCGGAGCCCTTCCAGAAGCCATCGGTGCCGGCGATCAGCACGATCGGGCGCTGGTAGCGCTCGACGAGCCTTGACGCAACGATGCCGATCACGCCCTCGTGCCAGTCCGCTCCTGCCACGGCGTACCCCCGGGAGCGCTTCCAGGCATCCGGCCACGACTCAATTTCGGCGACGGCCGCGCGCAGAATGCGCTCTTCAACCTGCTGCCGCTCGGTGTTCGACTCCTCAAGCTCTTTAGCGAGACGCGTTGCTTCAGCCTCGTCGTCGGTCAGCAGCAATGCGAGCGCAGCCTCGGGGCGGCCGAGGCGACCCGAAGCGTTGATCCGCGGCGCGAGCCGGAAGCCGATGGCACCTTCATCGCAGGCGGCAGGATCGACACCGGCGGTGCGCATGAGCGCCCGCAGCCCAGGCTTCTGTGTCTGCGCGAGCCGTCGGAGGCCAAGCAGGGCGAGCGCACGGTTCTCGTCGACGAGCGGCACCACGTCAGCCACAGTCGCGAGGGCGACGAGGTCGAGGTGCCGGTCGAGGAACGGGTGGTCGGCCCCAAGGAGCGCTTGAGCGAGCTTCCACACAACCGCGGTGCCGCAGAGTCCAACGAAGGGGTAATCACCCTTGAGCGGAGCCACAACGGGGCAATCGGGGAAGGTTTCGCCAGGCCGATGATGGTCGGTGATCACGACTTCGACGCCGAGCTGCTTTGCCTCTTCGACCTCAGCAACGGCGGTGATGCCGCAGTCGACGGTGAGGACGAGCTCGTACCCCTCCTCTGCGAGGCGCGCGAGCGTCTGCCCGTTGAGGCCGTATCCCTCTTCGAACCGTGACGGCAGATGCCAGGCCGGTTCGGCTCCGAGTTCGCGCAGGAGCAGGACAGCAAGCGTTGTGGCACAGATGCCGTCGGCGTCGTAGTCGCCATGCACGCAGATCCTCGCTCCGGCTTCAACCGCGCCCATCAGGGTTTCGACGGCTTCGCGCATGTCTCCGAGCGCAAACGGGTCGTGCCCTGGCAGTGCGCCTTCGAGAAATTGCGCCGCCTCAGCCGGGTCGGTGTAGCCCCGGCGGGCGAGCACGGATGCGGTTACCGGGCTGATCTCAAGCGCGCCCACCAACCGCTTCACGTCTTCGGCCCGGCACGGTTCGATCATCCAGGTGCCGTTCTCCATCTGCGGCCACGGTACGGTCTGGACCGGACGTAAACCCGCCGGTGAGTGGCTCGCCTACTCCGAGGGGAGATGCACGTCGAGGATCGTCAGCACGGTGGCGATCAGCAGAACGCCGGCGATGCACCCGACGACGAGCCTTGGATGGCCGGATTCGCGGATCGACTGCACGAGGGCCCGTCCGAGCAGGATGAAGGTGCCGACAACGATGCCGATTCCCACGATCCAGACGGGCAGCAGCAGGATCAGGCGTGCGAGTGTGGATGCGACGATCACGCGGTAACCGTAGCGGCCGGAGCGTCTGTTCCCGGTGAGGTACCGCCGATCACCCGGGCTATCCTCACATTGTGTCTGACACGAACTACTCGTCCGGAAACGACTACATCGTCGAATTTCTGGGGTACCGCTTCACGTTCAACGCGCGTGACTTTGAGCAGCGGGTTGTCGCAGCATCGATCAAGCTCGGACTGGTCGATTCGACGGATCTTGATTCGGAGGAGATCGCCGATCTCGTCACGGTTGCGGCGCAGGGCTTCCTTCCTGAGCCGGAGTCACGACTTGGCCGGTACGTGAGCCGTAACTGGGAGCGTGTGTCGCTTGTGGGCGGCGAGTCGCTTGTCTACTGGCTTCGCAAGCTGGTGTTCCGTGGCGCGTGGCTTGATCATCAGGTGAAGCGGGGCGCTCTTGAGGTGCGTTGGGACGAAGCTGAGGCTGAGTTCGCCTACCAGCACCCTGGTGGCGGTCGCCCGCTGCTTGAACTCGCCCCCGTGCCGAGCTGGCACGAGCTGCAGTTCCGCGGGTAGCGGCGCCATGACGCGAACCGCTGCGGCCGTTGCGACAGCCGCTGGTGCGGTGTTTCTCGCGCTGCTACTTGCTCTCGACCGGCATGCGTCGTATCCCGCGCAGATCGCGCTTGGGGTTTTGACCGCCGTGGTGCTGGTTGCGGTGCTCACCCGCCTCTCGCCCACGCGCCGCGCCCAGGCTGTGGGTGTCGTTGTGTTCGCCACGGTCGGCGAGGTGACGGGCTCGCTGATCTGGGGTGTCTACCACTACCGGCTGCACAACCTCCCCGCGTTCATCCCGCCTGCTCACGGGATCGTCTTCCTCACGGGCATCGCGCTTGCGCGAGCGTGCGCGGGACGGGAGCGCGAGCTTGTGTGGTTCGCAGGACTCGCCGCGGCCACGTGGGGTGTTCTCGGGCTCACCGTTCTCCCTCATCGCGACGTCGCTGGCGCGTTCGGCGTTCCGCTGCTGCTGCTCTTCCTGTGGCGCTCGGGTGCCCGGGCGACATATGCCGGTGTGTTCGTCGTCGTCGCGCTGCTTGAGCTGTATGGCACCGCAATCGGGACGTGGCAGTGGGAGCGCTACCTCCCAGGAACCGGGATCGCCGACGGCAACCCGCCGTCAGGCGTCGCGTCGGGATACGTGTGGTTCGACGTGATGGCGCTGCTGCTCGCGCCGTATCTCGCGCCGCTGCTTAGCTCTCGAGTTCGCCGAACGCGGCCTGGAGGCGAGCCGCCTCGGCTCCCGTCCACTCACGCGTAAGGCCAACCCCAAGCACGGCTGAGGCGACCTGCGCGATCCGCTCGCCGAGCGCACGGCAGAGGATCGTGAAGCCCCGCGGGGCGGCATCGGTGTGGACGACAAGCAGCACACCTTCGGCCGCACCGGTCAGCTCAAGCAAGTAGTAGGAGCGGATCCCAGCCTCTTTCGCCAACGCGCCCGGCAGCGGCGTCGTGCCCGCGTCCTGGATGCAGTACGGGAAGTCGCGGCGCCACAGGAAGTCCTTGAGGGTCGTGCGCAGCTCATCCTCGGTGATCGACAGTGAGTAGCCACGCTCAGCAATCACCAGCGTGTCGGTTTCTGCCAGGTAGAGCGCCCCGAACTCGCACGAGAGCGACTCGGCCGCAATGCCCGCGATCGAAGCGGCAGCATCGGCAACCGGCGTCGGCGGCACCGCCACAGCACGACGCACGGCCTCGAGCAGCTCATACTCGTCGGCGAGGCGCTTCGCGGGCCCAACCGGCCCCGCCGCAGCAGCTGCCGCACCGGCGGCGTCGCTAAGCGTCGCGTCGTCGGCATCGATCGTCCCATCGGGCGAGCCGAACACAACAACAACATCAGGGATCACCGGAACGATCGCGGCAGCATGAGCGTAATACGGCCCAAAGATGAACTCACGACCCCCATTTTCGAGTCGCACGATCTGCTCGCCATCAAGCGCATCGGCAAGCGGCTTCTCGTCGTCGATCGCAACCTCAACGATCCCCGCCCAACCTTCGCCGCGGCCAACACCACCGAGATGAACGAAACGGCGGCCTGTGACACGCCGCAAGACAAAGACGTCGTCCGCGCCCACCCTCGCTGCTGCCTCAGAGATGCCCACGGTCACAGGTCGAAGTATGGGCGCTCGAACGCCCAACCGCCAGAGTTCCTAGAAGAGCGAGCCCGACGCTTCGCGGATCGCACCGATGTGATCGCGACCGAGGTCAGTGATCACACGGCCACGCGGGGTGCGCTGCAAGAACCCGAGCTGCAGCAGATACGGCTCGTAGACATCCTCGATCGTCTCGGGCTCCTCACCAAGCGACACCGCCAACGTCGACAGACCAACCGGGCCACCACCAAACTTGATCGCAAGCGTCGAGAGCAGCTCGCGATCAAACCGTTCCAAGCCCGTCGTGTCGATCTCGAGAAGCGTGAGTGCCTCCTCGGCGATCTCAGTGGTGATCGCTCCCGCGTGGCGCACCTCCGCAACATCGCGCACGCGCCGCAGAATCCGGTTCGCGATGCGCGGTGTGCCACGGGCACGACGGGCGATCTCGTCGGCGGCGTCATCGGCGATCTCAACGTTCAAAATCCGGGCGCTACGACGCACAATCCGCGCCAGCTCGGCGGCCTCATAGAGATCGAGCCGGAAGATGAGCCCGAAACGGTCGCGCAACGGCGTCGTCAGCAGGCCGGTTCGAGTCGTGGCACCGATCAGCGTGAACGCGGGCAGATCGAGTGTGAGCGTTCGCGCCGCCGGCCCCTGCCCCACCACGATGTCGAGGCGGTAATCCTCAAGCGCCGGGTAGAGGATCTCCTCAACCGACCGGTTGAGCCGGTGGATCTCATCGACAAAGAGCACATCGCGCTGCTCGAGCGTCGTGAGGATCGCCGCGATATCACCCTTGCGCTCAAGCGCCGGCCCCGCAACCTGACGGATGCCAACGTCGAGCTCCTTACGGATGATCTGCGCGAGCGACGTCTTGCCAAGCCCTGGCGGGCCAGCGAAAAGCACGTGGTCGAGCGCCTCGCCACGATTGCGCGCAGCATCGAGCGCAATCGCAAGCTGCTCCTTGATGCGCTCCTGCCCAATGAAGTCGTCGAGCGACTGCGGGCGCAGCGAGCGGTCGAGCTCCTCGTCGCCTTCGCGGGCAGTTGGCGCGACGAACCGGTCGCTCACGCTGCCCTCCGCAAAGCGGCCCGCAGCTGCTCCTCAACCGACAGTGTCGGATCGATCTCAGCGAGCACACGCTCTGCGTCGACCATGCTCCAACCAAGCTCGACCAGTGCATCGCGCGCACCGATGTCGGCCACCCCAGCGGCCGGCTCGCTCTCGACAACGTTGCCGAGCTTCTCCTTCAGCTCCATGATCACGCGCTGGGCGATCTTGCGTCCGATGCCCGGAATCGCCTCAAACCGGGCTGTGTCGTCGCGGATGATCGCGCGGCGTAGATCGGCTGGTGTCGAACCAGAGATGATCGACAGCGCGACCTTTGGCCCAATCCCGGTGACGCCAAGCAGCAGCTCGAACAGCTCGCGCTCCTCGGCATTCGAAAACCCGTAGAGCTGCAACGCGTCTTCACGAACGTGAAGATAGGTCTCGACGGTCGCCTCATCCCCAATCGCCGCAGTAATCCGAGGCGTTGCCGCGACGAGATAGCCAACACCGTTGACGTCGAGCACGATGCCCGCGGTCGTACGTGACACGACTGTTCCCCGCAACCGCGAGATCATCGAATCGCCTTCATCAGCGGCGGGGCCGTGACATGACAGATCGCGACAGCGAGCGCATCAGCCGCGTGATTCGGTGTCGGGATCTCGTCGAGACCAAGAATCGCCTTCACCATCCGCCCAACCTGATCCTTGTCGGCCCGGCCGTAGCCAGCCACCGCCTGCTTTACACGCGTTGGCGCGTATTCGACACACTCAACCCCGAGCGCGGCTGCGGCGACGAGCACGGCTCCGCGCGCTTGCCCGACGGAGAGCGCGATGCGGGCGTCGGCGCCGACGTACGACTCCTCCAGCGCCACCGCGTCCGGCGCGTGCTCCTCGATCAGCCCCTGGACGCCCGCGAAGATCCGCAAGAGCCGAAGCGCCGGATCCTCCCGCGCGGTACTTCGCCACCACCCGTGGCAGGTGGTTCGCAGCCGGCCGTCGCTTTCGTGGACGATCCCGTACCCGCATGCGGCAGTCCCAGGGTCGATGCCAAGAACTTTCACATGGGAAGGTTACGGAGCGGCCCGGACGACCCGGGCACCCCTTGCCTAGCCCGCGACGAGGTCGAGCAGCTCGTCGGGAATGTCGAAGTTGGCGTAGACCTCTTGCACGTCGTCGTTGTCTTCGAGCGCGTCGATCAAGCGCATCACGCGGCGCGCAGCGCTCTCCTCTTCGACCGCAACGGTCATCTTCGGCACCATCGACAGCTCGGCCGACTCGAACGAGAACCCGGCGTCCGTAATCGCGGCCCGCACAGCGGCAAGGTTCTCGGGAGCGCTCGAGATCTGGAAGACCTCGCCGTCGCGCTCAAGATCCTCTGCCCCACCCTCGGCAGCAGCGAGGAACAGCTCGTCCTCGTCGACACCTTCAGCCGACACGACGATCACGCCACGACGCTCAAACTGCCATGCAACCGCGCCTGTCGCACCAAGGTTGCCGCCGTGCTTCGCGAACATGTGACGAACGTCGGCCGCGGTGCGATTCTTGTTGTCGGTCAGCGCCTCGACGATCACCGCGACACCGTCAGGGCCATAGCCCTCGTAGACGATCTCCTCGTAGCTCGACGTGTCGCCGTCGCCTGCACCCTTCGCGATCGCCCGCTCAATGTTGTCCTTCGGCATCGAGTACGACTTCGCCTTTTCGATCGCGTTCTGGAGCGAGAGGTTGTTGGACGGATCGCCGCCACCGTCTTTCGCCGCCACGATGATCGCGCGGGAGAGCTTCGAGAAGAGCTTGCCGCGTTTGGCGTCGGCAGCGCCCTTCTTGTGCTTGATCGATGACCACTTGGAATGTCCGGACATGGGGTTCCTCTCTCTTGTCTGATCAGCCGCCGGCGGCGCGCAACTCTGGCTGCGCAAGCACGTCGTCGACCTCCTGGCCAGTGGCCAGGCGAAGGTGTGGCTCTCCGACACCGCGCGCTGCACGCACGGCGTCAAGGAAGAGTTGATGAAGGCGCGTGTCGTCGGTCAGTTCCGGATGGAACGACGCAACGAGAAAACGGCCGTCGCGAGCGACGACCGGATGGTCATCGACGCTCGCGAGGATCTCGACACCGTCACCGGCATCTTCGATCCACGGGGCACGGATGAACACCGCACGCATGGGCCCGTCGATGCCTGCGACGTCGAGATCGGTCTCGAACGACGCCAGCTGACGGCCAAACGCGTTGCGGCGAACGTGGATGTCGACGAGGCCAAGGTGGCTCCGGTCGAGAACGATCATCCCCGCACAGGTGCCAAACACCGGACGGTCGAACGAGCGGATCGCCTCGTCGAGCCCGTAGAGGCCCATCAGACGCGTAAACGTCGTTGATTCGCCACCGGGGAGCACCAGACCGTCGAGACCCTCAAGCTGCTCGGGCTTCCGCACCTCGGTGACGTCGGCACCGAGGGTGCGCAACATCGCCGCGTGTTCGCGGAAGTTGCCTTGCACAGCAAGCACACCGATCTGGAGCGGCTCCATCTGCCGGATGGTATCGGGAGCGTGACACCGCCTCCGCAGCGAGAACCGCAACATGAATAGGCTCCCGTGGTGACTGGGCTCGGCCTCTTCTTGGCTCTCGCATCTGCCGCCACCTGGGGCGTTGCCGACTTCTGGGGAGGGCTTGTGTCGCGCCGCCTGCCGACGATCGCGGTAACGGTGATCTCGCAGGCCGCCGGTTTCGTGGTTGTGCTCGTCGCGCTCGGGCTGCATGGAAGCCTCGATCACCGCAGCTTCTGGATCGGCATCCTCGCCGGGCTTGGTGGCGGATCGGGCCTCGCTGCGTTCTATCGAGCGTTGTCGCTCGGCACGATGAGCATCGTCTCGCCCCTCGCTGCGTGCGGGGCCGTAGTTCCATTTGTGATCTCAATCGCCACCGGTGAGCGCCCGAGTGTCCTCGCGTTTGGTGGCGCCGGCCTAGCTCTCGCGGGTGCGGTGCTCGCCTCGGTGGAAGAACACCGTTCGGAGGCCCCTGATCGAGCCAGGGCAGTGCTTCTGGCGGTTGTTGCGGCCGTCCTGCTCGGTGTCTTCACCTACTTCCTCGGACTCGGTGGTCGTCAAGGCGACGCGCTCTCAACGCTCGTGGGCGCACGCGTTGGGTCGCTCGCGTTCCTGATCGCGCTCGCGCTCGTGATCCGCGAGAAGCCGTTCGTTCCCCGCGGATCGATAGCCGTCGTTGCCGCCATCGGCGTCTGCGACATGACCGCAAATGCCCTATTTGCGTTTGCGAGCACCCACGGTCTGCTCGCGCTCGTCTCGGTGCTGGGATCGCTCTACCCGATCATGACAGTGATGCTCGCCCACCTCCTGCTCCACGAACGTCTCTCCCCCGTGCAGAAAGCCGGCGTGGGTGCAGCTCTCGTGGGTGTTGCCGCCCTGGCCGCGGGATAGGCTCGTGGCGTGGAATCGCTTCGCGGCAAGCTGCTGATCTCATCACCCGTCCTCGTCGACCCGAACTTTCGGCGAACGATCGTGCTGATCAGCCACCACGACGAGGATGGCGCCATGGGACTCGTCCTCAATCGCCCGACCGAGCTGAAGGTCGGCCAGATGGTTCCGGAGCTTGAGACGCTCACGTTCGCCGACGAGCCCGTCTACCTCGGCGGGCCGGTGCAGCCCGACGCATTCGTCGGTCTCGCCGAGTTCGCCTCCGGCACGGACGCGGTCACCGTGATCGGACGGGTGGGGCTCGTTCCTGCCGACTCGATGCTCACCGACCTGCCAATCGACCGACTCCGGATCTTCGCTGGCTACGCCGGCTGGGGTGCTGGCCAGTTGGAGGGCGAGATCGACGACGAGTCGTGGATCATCGTTGATGCGCACGCCGACGATGCGTTTGCAGCCGACGGCGATGCGCTCTGGCGCACGGTGGCGCATCGCAAGGGCGGGCGCTACGCGCTCATCGCCACGATGCCGTTCGACCCGCGGTTGAACTAGACGACGAGTTCGTCGGCGATCGCGTTCGCCCAGGCTTCGATCTCAGCCCAGTCGCGATAGTCGCCATCCGGTGTCGGGACAGCGGCGAGCTGCGCCCGCTCCTCGTCATCCATGACGGCCCGATCGAAGAGGCCACCGAACAGCACGTGGTCGCGTGGGCCGATCGCCTCGATCAGCTCTGCCAACATCACGGCGCGCGATGCATCGGCCTTTGGCTGCCGTCCGGCGAGGCCCGCGCTGAAGAGCCAGGTAGGCCGCGAGGCAAGCGCATCGCGCTGTCCCTCAGCGAACTCAAGGGCTGGTGGCAGCCAACGGCCAAGGTAGATCCCGCTGCCGAGCACCACCGCGTCATAGCCAGATACGTCGCCTGCCTCACTCACCGGTGAGACATCGACGAGTAGCCCGCGGGCGCTCAGGGAACGACCGATTGCGTCGGCAATCGCAGTGGTCGAGCCATATCGGCTCGCTGATGTGACAAGGACACGCACGGCCCGTGGAGGCTAGGTGCGTCTCAATTGAGTCGCATCCGTAGCCAGCCACAGACTGTGCGAAGTGCAAGGCGCCTGCCGGAGTCGAACCGGCGTGGACGGCTTTGCAGGCCGCTGCCTAGCCACTCGGCCAAGGCGCCGAACGCCGGAATGGTACGTCAGACGGCACGGAGAGCAGCGAGCTCTCCTACCGCCACGTTTCGCGCAGCACGCGAAGCCAGTTTCGGTGGGTGATCTTTGCGATGTCCTGCTCGTCGAACCCTGCTTCGGCGAGCGCTGAGACGATCGCAGGCAACCCTTGGATGCCGCCGACTTCATGCGACACGACAGCACCATCAAAATCCGATCCGAACGCGACGTGGTCGATGCCGATCCGCTTCGCGATATACGAGACGTGGCGCACGATCTCGGTGAGCGGTGTGTCCTCAACGTTGTTGCCGTCCTCCCGCAGGAACCCAACCGCGAAGTTGACTCCGACAACGCCGCCGCTCGTGCCGATCGCGTCGAGCTGACGATCGGTGAGGTTGCGCGTTGACGCGCACAGCGCGTGGGCGTTTGAGTGGGTCGCGACGAGCGGGGCCGTCGTGATGCCTGCCGCATCCCAGAAACCCTTCTCGTTCAGGTGCGAGAGGTCAACCACGATGCCGAGGTCGTTGCAGGCCTCGACGAGCCTCACACCTGCGATGGTCAGCCCGGGCCCCGTGTCGGGCGAACCGGGAAACCGGAACGGAACGCCCTCTGCGAAGACGTTCCGGCGGGCCCACACAAGGCCGAGAGATCGGAGCCCCTCGCGGTACCAGTCGACAAGGTCGGTGAGCATCGGATCAAGCGCCTCGGCGCCCTCAAGGTGGAGGATCGCCGTCACCCGCCCGTCCACAAACTCGTCCGCGGAGGTTGCCACCGGCAGACCGAGCGAGCGAAACGCCGCCAGCTGTTCGCGCGCCACCTCGACCGCATGCGCACGCGGAAGCTGAGGCTCAAGCGGGATGTCGTAGGGTGCGAGCACCGGCTCATCCATCGCCCCCGGAGCACCCGGAACCCAGATCGCGAAGAAGCCGCCGCAGAAATCGGCAGCGCGAGCCTGAGAGAGATCAACGTGCTTTGTCTGCTGCTCGCGCCAGGTGCGGAGGACGAGATCGTTGTGGCCGTCGATGATCACGCGGGCATCGTAGGCGCGAAGCGGGCTACGATCACGACATGGACGCTGAGGCGAACGACACACCCGACGAAGAGACCGAGGCTGCGAACCCCGACCTTGAGGCGTGGTTTGCGAACGCCCCGCGTGTGACGTGCCCCGCCTGCGGCTTCGACGGTGCGGTGACCCTCGGTGGCGGTGCCTTCTGCCCGTCGTGTGAGAAGGTCAGCCCATACGGCTCCGGCCAGAACAACTAGCGGCGCAGCGCTAGGCGTCGGGCGGCATTCCCGGTGTCACGGTACGCGACACCCCAGCACTCGCCACGGTCACCATCGCCAGCGCAACCCAGGCGCGCGGCCGCAGATGCTCGCCGAGCAGCACGAACCCTGAAAGTGCCGCAATCGCGGGCTCAAGGCTCATCAGCACACCGAACACAGTCATTCGCATGCGGCGCATCGCTTCCATCTCAAGCGACCACGGCAGCGCGGCCGAGAGCAGGCTCACGCCGATACCGGCACCAAGGAGCTGCGGGTCGGTGAAGTGATGCCCACCACTCGCGATTCCCCATGGCAGCGCGACAACCGCGCCGAGTGCCATCGCGGGGGCGAGCGCGGTCGTGCCGGTGAAGCGCTGCCCCGCTCTCTTCCCGATCACGATGTAGAGGCCCCAAAACACACCGGCGATCGCCGCCAGCAGCAGACCGGTTGGATGCACCGCTTTACCGCCACCGTCCGCTAGCAGTGCGATGCCGCCCCCAGCGAGCAGCACCCACACACCGTCAACGATGCGACGTGACCCTGCCGCCGCGACAGCCAACGGCCCAATGAACTCCACCGTCACGGCAATGCCGAGCGGCAGCCGGTTCAGCGATTCATAGAACGTGAGGTTCATGCACACGAGCGTCAGTCCGAGCGCTGCGACGAGGCCAAGGTCGTGGCGTGATCGTCCACGCAACTGCGGCTTGCCGATCACCCACAGCGTCAGCGAACCGAACGCAAGACGAAGGAAGACGACTCCTGGCGGGCCGAGCGTCGGAAACAGCGACTTCGCGATTGCCGCGCCGCCTTGGACTGACAGTGCGGCACCAAGCACGAGCGTCACGGCGGGGACAGCGAAGCGGCGCGGCGTCACCGCACCATTCTGACGGTTACTCGAGCCGTGCTTCGGCGAGCGCGAACCGCTGTGTGCAGTTGCCGCGCACCTTCGGGGCGTTCGATGCGTACGCGTTCAGCATCTGCAACGTCGTGATGCGCTTGCCCGCAATCTCGCTCGCCTGATCGGCGTTGTCGATCGCGAGATCGGCGACGTGGCCGGCCGTTGTCTTGCAGTGCTCAAGGATCCACGCCATCGCACGAGCGTACGGAAGGAGCAGCTGGATCCGTTGCGCCGGCTTGCCGTGGTGGTCGACGATGTAGAGCGCCGCGTCGGGAGATGACTCCCACGGTTCTCGTTCGCGCGCCTGCGCGCTTGCTGCGGCAGCAAGCACCGCGAGCATCAGCGCGGTGACGACGACAACGACCGCTCCGCGCTTCTGCTGCATCGAACCATTGTTCCCGATCGCCCGCGAAACCGTCGAGCCACTCGGCTGGCAACAACTATCCACATAGTTTCGCGCTATCTTCGTCTTTGCGACCTGGTCGCACGACAATCGCGCTGCCGTTTCTCGACCCCCTGAAACGGTCGCCAACCCAGACGGAGGACTCGACTATGGCTGCACCCTGGAACCCCAGCTCGAAGCCCGCTGCGGCATCTCACGGCCTGCGTCGTGTCGTGCGCGTCGGACTCGTGGCGCTGACAGTTGCCGCGCTCGGCGCTGGAGTTGCTTCGGCACAGATCCATCAGTCCAAGACACACGCCGCCTCGACGAGCGCGTGGGTCGGAACCTGGAAGACGACGTGGGGCACTCTCACGTTCACCCAGAAGGGTTTCAAGGTAACCGGCACCTTCACCACCGGGAAGGGCAAGATCACCGGTTCGGTCGCATCCACGAAGCTCAGCGGCGTGTGGTCGAAGGCGCCGTCGTACAAGGGCACTGATGCCGGTTCGCTGCTCCTCACACTTTCGGCTGATTCGAAGTCGTTCACCGGCCAGTACAAGGCGACGGGCGCAACGGCTTGGGCCGGCAAGATCACGGGCAGGTTCGCTTCCGGCCCGGTGAACCTTTCGTGGAACGGCACGTGGGCGACCTCACACGGCACGATCGTGTTCAACCAGTTCACAACGAATGCTGTGACGGGCGCCTACACCCCGAAAGAGGGTCGGATTGACGCCACCGCCAACGAGTACTCGTTGAACGGCAACTGGAGCGAGGAGCCGAGCTACTCCGGCCCGAGCGACGCTGGCCTGCTGCAGTTCACGCTCAGCAAGGATGGCCGCACGTTCACCGGTACCTACGGCAAGGAGACCGCGTCTACCGGCAAGTCGTGGACGGGTGTGCGTATCGGCCCGGCCGAGTGATTCGACCAGACAGGGTTTGATGGTTTGAGAGGCGCGGGCGACAATCCGCGCCTCTCGCGTTTTCGGGGCACGTCAGACGCGCCCGTTAGTCTCCGCCCATCCACGGGTTCCTAGGCAGGAGGCTCATCGTGTTGCGTGTCGTTGCTCTCTCGGTCGTTGGCGTTATCGCCTCAGCGTTCGTTGCGACGGCTGCGTTCGGAGGGGTCACCCCGATCACTCGCGCAGCTGGCGTGGCGGCGGTCAGCCTGAAGTTCGCTTCGGTGAAGTCCGACGGAACGCTTGTGGCGAGCCAGTCGAGTGGCGCCGAGTCCGCGACACGCGCCTCGCAGGGCCAGTTCCGCATCACGTTCGATGGTTCGATCGAACGGTGTGCGGTCGCATCGGCGTCGGGTGCTGGCAGCACGGGCGCTAACACGTTCACGTTCAACACGAAGATCGCAACGAAGATCTCGGGCTCGTCGCTCTATGTCTCGTTGACAGGGCAGAACGACGGGCCATCCGACTTCGCCTTCTCCGTGATCCTTGCCTGCCGCGGTGGTGTGGTTGCAGCTGGTGGCGTGACAACGACGACATCCACCACGTCCGGGTCGCCGTCGCTCGCGAGCACACTCCGTTTTGCGACGGTCAGCTCGGCCGGTGCGCTTTCGCGGACGCAGTCCTACGGTGCGTCGTCTGCGACGCGCGCGAGCCAGGGTCAATTCCGGGTGACGTTCGATGCGTCGATCGCCGGCTGCGCGGTTTCTGCCGCGTCAGGTGCCGGCAGCACGACGTTGAACACGTTCACGTTCAACACGCACATTGCGACGACGATCTCCGGGTCGACGCTCTACGTGAGCTTGACGGGCAAGAACGATGGCCCCGCCGACTTCGCGTTCTCGGTGATCCTCGCCTGCGCGAGTTGACCGCTGCGGGGTAGCGACGCTAGCCGGAGATCGCGGTCACGACGTGACCGATCGCGAAGCCAACCCCGGCGCTGACTGAGCCGACGATCGCCACCTGCAGACCCGACTTGATCAGTGTCATGCGGGCCACAAGTCCCTTGACGATGCCCAGCGCGAAGAGTGCGGCAAGGGTGCAGACAAGGCTTGCAACGAGTGCCCGGTGAACGGAGAAGATGAGGTACGGCCAGAGCGGCACGATCGCTGCGACGAGGTACGTGCCACCCACGACGAGCGCGTCACCAAAGGCGGCGCCGCCCTGGTCAGGAGAGAGTCCGAGCTCCTTCTGCACCTTGGTGCGCAGGAACACCTCGGGGTTTGCGGCCAGGCCGAGCGCAACGTGTTCGGCCTGTTCTTTCGGCAGACCCTCCTGCTCAAGCACGATCGCGAGCTCGGCCACCTCTCGGTCGAAGTGATCGACGATCTCCTGTCCTTCGTCCTTGATCTCTGAGGCGTAGAGCTTCTCCTCCGCCTCGCTCGCAAGATAGGAGCCGCTTCCCATCGCGATTGCCCCTGCGACGGCTTCGGCAAGGCCGGCAACGATGATCAGCGAGCGTGTCGGGTGCGCGGCGGCCATGCCGGTGACGACCCCGAGCGGCACGAGCAGCCCGTCCTGGGCGCCAAGCACGAACTCGCGGATCCGCGAGAGCTTCCCGATGCGCTCAGCCTCACCGAGCGCGTGATCGCGGATGTGCTCTTCAGCCTCCGCGCGCATCTCCGGGGTGATCTCTGCTGAAGGCATCGCTCACAATCCTAGTTGTCGTTCCGAAGCGCACGTGAGTTGGGAACAGTCGTCCTTCCTCCCAACTAGGCTTCGGCACGGTAGACGTACCACCGTCGGCCGGTTGGGAACAGTCGTCCTTCCTCCCAACTAGGCTTCTGTCTCACACAATGCCTAGCAGTATCGAGTTGGGAACAGTCGTCCTTCCTCCCAACTAGGCTTCAGAGCTGAGCGGAATATCCCAGGTCATTGTTGGGAACAGTCGTCCTTCCTCCCAACTAGGCTTCCGTGATCGAACGCACCTTTGACGTTGGTGTTGGGAACAGTCGTCCTTCCTCCCAACTAGGCTTCCGTTTCGTCGATGGCGAGCGTGGCGAAGGTTGGGAACAGTCGTCCTTCCTCCCAACTAGGCTTCGCGAGCGATAAAGATCAGGCGGCGGTAAGCAACGCCGACTGCCGCGTGTGTAGAGACGTGAACGACGAAGGCCCCGTTTCCGGGGCCTTCGGTGAAGCGGATGAAGAGACTCGAACTCTCGACCTTCTGCATGGCAAGCAGACGCTCTAGCCAACTGAGCTA
>CAEZXP010000004.1_pt1 | contig 138784 bp, 152 predicted proteins | sample 7265271 | NCBI WGS metagenome assembly CAEZXP01 (sample SAMEA6813909, study PRJEB35770) | uncultured Actinomycetes bacterium | biome: Freshwater; feature: Freshwater reservoir; material: water | place: Czech Republic | collected 2016-11-09 | depth 0.5m m
CGCTTGCGCCGGTTGCGCAAGAGCCGCCTCGTCCTCCGCGCCACACCAGATGTCGCGAGTCGGCTCGTCGGACTCTTGGCGGTGTCCGGGTCCATGCCCCCGTCATGGATATGTGAGACCGCCGCGAGGATTTCGGCGGGGACGCCCTCTTCGTCATATCGCACCGCCGCAAACCCGACGGAGCGTTCGCCGACGTCAATGCCCACGCGATAACCCACCAAATTCCCCCAAGAGGTCGCGAAGCAAGTCGAAAGGCACACACCGCGTGCCGAAAGCGAAAAAACGAGCCCCGTTTCCGGGGCTTAGAGATCCACCGGTCGGAACCGGCTTATTGGGAAGTTGTCGTCCTTCCTAACCGGATGTATACGCCACTTCTACGGCGTTGTCAATAGGTCGCAACGCCGACTGCCGCGTGTGTAGAGACGTGAACGACGAAGGCCCCGTTTCCGGGGCCTTCGGTGAAGCGGATGAAGAGACTCGAACTCTCGACCTTCTGCATGGCAAGCAGACGCTCTAGCCAACTGAGCTACATCCGCGCAGCGGGGGGATTATAGCCACGGCTGCGCGTTTGTCCGACGAAGGTCTATTCGGCGGCGTCGAGCGCGTCGTTCACGAGCTGGTCGGCAAGCTTGTTTTGCTCCCGCCGAACATGCCGATATTCGACGGTTCCGACGGTGCGGGCGAGCCGTGAGGCCTCGAGAAACAGCTCCTTGAGCCCCTCATTCTTCACCCGATACTCGCCGCGCATCTGCTTGACCATCAGCTCCGAGTCAGAGACCAGCTCGACGTGTGTGAGGCCAAGCTCGATCGCCTTACGGAGACCCTCGACCAGGCCGCTGTACTCCGCGACGTTGTTGGTGGCGACTCCGATCGCACGCCCTTCGGAGGCAAGCACCTCCCCATCCTCACGCTCAAGCACGTAGGCATAGGCGGCCGGGCCGGGATTTCCACGAGCACCACCGTCGGTGAAGAGACGAACGACCACGACTACTGGTTGTCGATCTGGGCGCGCTGGAGCTTGCCGGAGTAGTCGACATAGATCGACTTCCACTCGGTGAAGACATCGAGTGCCGCCTGGCCGGCTTCGCGATGCCCGTTGCCGGTGCCCTTCACGCCACCAAACGGGAGGTGCACCTCGGCGCCCGTCGTGCCGGCGTTGATGTAGGTGATGCCCGCCTGCAGGTCGCGCATGGCGCGGAAGGCCTTGTTGACATCACGGGTGAAGATCGAAGACGACAGGCCGTACTCGACGCTGTTGGCGGCGGCGACTGCCTCCTCGAAGCTGCCAACCGGGATCAGGGTGGTCGTCGGCCCGAAGATCTCCTCGCGCGCGATCCGCATGCCCGCCTCGACATCGGCGAACACCGTCGGCCGGTAGTAGAAGCCATCGGAGCCGCCCGGCTCACCGCCGGTGAGCAGCTTGGCGCCTTCGCCGAGGCCGATCTCGGTGTAGGAATGCACCTTCGCGAGTGCAGCCGCGTTGATGAGCGGGCCAATGTCAGTGTCGGGATCCCACGGCAAACCAAGCCGGAGCTTCTCGACCCGCGCAACCAGGCGCGTCTGGAGCTCGCTGTAGACCGCGCGATGGACGATCACGCGGGACGCGGCGGTGCAGCGCTGCCCCGCGGTGCCGAACGCCGACCACACGATGCCGTCGACTGCCAGGTCGATGTCAGCGTCGTCCATGACGATGATCGCGTTCTTGCCACCGAGCTCGAGGTGGACGTGCTTCAAGTTGTCGGCGGCCGCCTTCGTGACGGCGATTCCGGTCTCCCGCGAGCCGGTAAAGCTCAGCACGGGAACGTCGGGATGACGAACGAGTGCGTCCCCCGCCTCCTCACCAAAGCCATGCACGATGTTGACGACGCCATCAGGCAGCCCCGCCTCGTGCAGCAGCTCAACGAAGCGTTGGGCGAGCAGCGGCGTGTCCTCGGCCGGCTTCAACACGACGGTGTTGCCGCAGACGAGCGCCGGGGCGAGCTTCCACGACGGGATCGCGATCGGGAAGTTCCACGGCGTGATCGCACCGACGACGCCAATCGGCATCCGCACGCTCATCATGAACTTGTCGCGCAACTCGCTCGGTGTGGTCTGGCCGGAAAGCCGCCGCCCCTCGCCCGCCATGTACAGGCTCATGTCGATTGCTTCCTGCACGTCGCCGCCAGCCTCAGCCGCAATCTTGCCCATCTCCTGGGTCATCAGCAGCGTCAACTCGTCCTTGTGGGCCCGCAGGATGTCGGCGAACCGGAAGAGGATCGCGCCACGCTCAGGCGCGGGTGTCAGACGCCAGCCGTCGAACGCGGCCTTCGCTGAGGCGACAGCGCTATCAACGTCAGCCTTGGCGGAGCGCGGAAAGGTGCCGACCTCAGCACCGGTCGCGGGCATCGTCGAGACGAAGGTTGCGTCGCTCGCAGCAGGTGCCCGCTCGGCACCGATGAGATTCGGGTGGAAGCTCACTTCTTCTTCTCGTCGGGCGGGGTGATCTGCGGGAACGACCCGGTCGCGCGTTGCCGGCGACGGTCGCGTGTTTGCCGACGCTCCGCGAACTCTCCTGCAGGCTGCCCGGCGCGGCGATCAGGGCCGAAACGGCGGTCGACGATGACCATCACATTCGGATTGTCCTTGTAGTGCTCGACGAGTTTGTCGAAGAGCTGGTCTTCGAGTTCGCGTGGGACGACGCAGTAGATCACGCGGGCAGTGTACGACCGATTGCGACGCGGGTTCTAGCTACGCGCGAGGTCGGGCACGATTCGGCCGTCTTCGCCGAGCGATGCATTCCACGAAACGAACGATCGTTCAAGCTCGCTCGGGTCAAGCCCGCGCTCCTCAAGCCGCACGGGCTGGGCTGACCCGGGCATCACGCGGTACTGGTACCAACTGATGTCCCACGAGACCGTCACGACGAGGTCAGAGTTGACGCCTGAAAGCGGCACGATCGAGATCGACGGGGCGCCAAGGCTCTTGGCGATGCCAGCGAGTGTTCGGCGATACGCCGAAGCGTTGAAGATGTCGGCAGCCTCAACGATGGCGAGGTCGCTCTCCGAGAGGCCTGCACGGACAGGGTCTGGTCGAGCGGCGGTATGCCCTGGCGCGCGCGGCGTTCCGAGGAACGCCGCCAGCGACCAGCGACTCTTGCGACGCTCGATCGGAACGGTTGGCGTGAGCGGTGAACCTTCCTTTACCCAGCCATACTCAAGCGCGGCTTCGCGGCAAAGCGGACAGACATCAACGTAATCCTCGCCACCGTTCGGGGTGAAACGGACCGTCCGTTCGCCAAGCAGCAGCGTGCGTTCACACACGGCGCACTGGCGATCAACATCAACGTTCGTAACACGCATCGGGTCGGGAGCGTAGCTATTCCAGGGCAGGCCGCGCCGGAAAAGCCCTGCTCAGAACCGGGTTCGACCGTGTGCGTTACGCAGTCGTCGCCTCGCGCTCCTTCCGTGTCTGCTCAACAAGCTTCTGTGCGATGTGCTGGGGCACCTCTTCGTACCGCAGGAAATGCATGTGGTAATCGCCTCGGCCGCCCGTCATTGAGGTGAGGGTTGGCGCGTAGGTGAGCACCTCGGCCATCGGCACTTCGGCCCGGATGGTCGTCATTCCACCTTTCGGATCCATGCCGTGCAGCCGACCGCGGCGCGAGTTGAGATCGCCGTTGACGGCACCGACGGCCTCGTCGGGAACCGTGATCTCAATCTCCATGATCGGTTCGAGGAGCGCCGGGTCGGCCTGCGCGTACGCGTCACGAAACGCCATCGAGCCGGCGATCTTGAACGCCATCTCGGAGGAGTCCACCGGGTGGTACGACCCGTCAACAAGCCGAACCCGAACACCCTGCACCGGGGCTGCAGCGAGCTCGCCGTGCACCATTGCCTCCTGCACCCCCTTGTCGACCGCGGGCCGGAAGCCGCCCGGGACGACGCCGCCGACGATCTCATCGACGAACTCGTACCCCGTGTGGCCCTCGAGCGGCTCGATCACGATCTGGCAGTCGCCGAACTGACCGCGCCCACCGGTCTGCTTCTTGTACCGGCCGTGCGCGCGGGCGCTCGTCTTGATCGTCTCGAGATACGGGACACGCGGCGGATGAAGCTCAACCTCAAGTCCAAATCGAGACTTGAGTCGGCCGACCGCAACCTCGACATGCACCTGACTCATGCCGGCGAGAATCTCCTCCCCTGTCTGCTGGTCGCGCCGCAACTGCAACGTGGGATCCTCCTCGCGGAGCCGCCGCAGCGCCTGCGCGACCTTGTCCTCGTCGCCCTTGGTCTTCGGCGTGATCGCGAAGCTCATCACTGGCTCAGGCCACTGGAACGGTTCAAGCGCGATCTCATGCTCGTAATCGAGCAGCACGTCTCCCGTCTGAACGTCCTTCAGCTTTGCCACCGCACCGATGTCACCCGCGCCGAAGCCGTCGGCCCGTTCGTGATCCTTCCCCTGCATGCTCATGAGTGAGCCAAGCCGCTCCTTCGACTGGTCGCGGTGGTTCACCACCGCCGAGTCGGTGGCGACCGCTCCCGCGTACACACGGAAGAGCGAGATCCGGCCGGCGAATGGGTCGGCCAGCGTCTTGAAGACGAACGTGACGGTCGATGCCTCGGTCGCGATCGGCGACGGTTTTGTCGACGGCGACGGCACCCCCTCAACGAGCAGGTCGAGGATCGCGTGCGTCCCCAGGTTCTTGGTGGCGACGCCGCAAGCAACGGGGTAGATCTCGTCGCGGGTAACGGCTGCCTTGAGTGCAACAGCAATGTCGTGCGGGTCAAGCTCTTCGCCCGCGAGGTAGCGCTCCATCAGCGCAGCGTCCGTCTCGACGACCGCGTCGAGGAGCTTCTCGCGGTACTCGGCCGCAAGCGCCGCCATCGATTCGGGAATCGGCTGCGGATCGCCCTCACGTCCGCCGGACGGGTCGGGGTACGAGCAGTTGTGAAGCAGATCCACAACGCCCACGAGCTCTTGCTCCGCACCAATCGGCAACTGGATCGCGATGCACCGGGTCGAAAGTTGCTCTTGCAGCGCCGCGAGCGTTCGGTAGAAGTCGGCGCGCTCACGATCGAGCATGTTCACGACAACCACCCGCGACAGCTCAAGCTCCTCGGCACGGTCCCAGGCGCGCGTGGTGTTGACCTCGACACCCATCACACCCGACACAACGACAACCGCCCCCTCAACCACCCTGAGCGCGGCAATCGTGTCTGCCTGGAAGCCAGGGTCGCCGGGCGTGTCGATCAGGTTGATCTTCTCGCCTTGCCAGTAAAGCGTGCAGAGCGAGGCACCAAGCGACATGGCACGTCGCTGCTCCTCGTCATCCCAGTCGCAAACGGTGTTGCCCGCCTCGATCGATCCGAGTCGGTTGATCTTTCCCGCCTGAAACAACATCGCTTCAACAAGCGACGTCTTCCCTGTTCCGCGATGTCCGACGACGGCAACGTTGCGGATCTTCCCGGGCTCCAGTGGCATGGCGTGACCTCCTCGGAGACGTTCTCTTGCCGGGGACCATACGACCACCTCACCCCCGCCGCTAGTGGGGATTTCTACGAACTGAGGTTAGGAACGCAGAGCGGCGCCGGCAAGCCGTGACTTCAGCCGCAGGATCGCTTTCGTGTGGAGCTGCGAAACGCGCGACTCAGTCACCCCAAGTACTTCGCCGATCTCACGGAGCGTGAGCTCCTCGTAGTAGTAGAGCGTCACAACGATCTTTTCGCGCTCCCGGCAGCCGGGCGATTGCGGATGCCACGGCGGCGCGCGTCTCGGCTTCGGTCAACGAATCGACGGGACGTGGGCCTGACGGATCCTCGAGCGTCTCAAGCAACGACACCTGGTCGCCTTCCCCACCCTGCGCCCACAACTCGTCGAGCGCGGCGATCGACGAACGCGAGATCTCAGAGAGCGAATTGTCGAGCTCGTCTTCGGAGATTCCAACTTTCGCAGCAATCTCCGCATCGTCAGGGGCGCGGCCAAGCTTCCCTTCAAGCTCGGTGATCGCATGCTCGATTTCGCGCGACCGTGCACGCACCGAGCGCGGCACCCAATCGAGCGCGCGCAGCTCGTCGATGATCGCGCCACGGATCCGCACGACGGCGTACGTCTCGAACTTCGTGTCACGGTCGGGGTCGTAACGCTCGATAGCCGAGATCAAGCCCAGCAGGCCGTACGACACGAGGTCGGCGTCATCGACATGTGCGGGCAGCCCCGCACCGAGACGTCCGGCGACGTACTTCACGAGCGGCGCGTAGGCGACGATCAGCCGGTCGCGCACCGCCTTGTCACGGGATCGGCGGTACTTGTGCCATAGGGCGAGTGTTTCGAGATCTGCTTCGGCCACCGTTCGCTCCAAATACGCCTTAGCGCCGGAATCTCCTTAGTCCGCTCCACGCGAACGACCCCATCCAGAACGCGAGGCCGGCCGCGGCGATCGCGATCACCCAGCGATGTGCCGAGAACGCGTCCAGCGCGATCGCGCCAAATGCGACCGTGATTACGGCGAACAGAACAGGTAGGCCAAGCTTCCCCACGCTCAGATGATGCCGACCCGCGGTGAGCGTTGCGGCCCGCGGCGGCTACAATCGGCCCGCAACCGAGGGGCGTGGCGCAATTGGTAGCGCACCGGTCTCCAAAACCGGGGGTTGCAGGTTCGAGTCCTGTCGCCCCTGCTCGGTCGTCTGTATCTCTTTAGCGCGTTCGCGAAGCTTCCCTCGGGAGGCTTCGTGGGTGTGGGCTGACATGCCCCCGGTTTGTACGTCGAAGATCGAACTGTCTGGATCACGGGCGCCCTCGTTCGGCTGATCGGTCAACCGCGGTGGGCTTAGGCGTTGCAAGACCGTGTCCGGGTCGAAGCGACGGGCTGCCAGTGAGGGATCGCCCCACCGGCAGCCCGCGTTAGATCTCCGCTACTTCTTCTTCGAGGCGAGCACGTCGTACGAGCGCACCTGAGTTGACTTCGCAGCGACACCGTCGCCGCCGGTGCACGTGACCTTTGCCGTCCACTTCGCCTTGCTCACCGTGAACGTTCCCGCGGGAATCGTTGCGAATGTGGCAACACCGAAGGCGTTCGTCTTGGTGGCAGCGAGCGGCACTGTCTTGGCACCCGAGATCGCTCCTGCGCACGAGGCGCCGGGGGCGGCGACAGCCTTGACGGTCACCGGCTTGTTGTGCGGCACGAGCAGACCGATCGTCGCGAAGTCCGCGATCGGCTTCGCCGACTTGGCGAGCTTGATGCGCTGACCGCTGAGCCGCGATAGCGCGCTCACGGCATTCGACGTTGCTGCCGACTGGGTCATGCGAACACCACGCGTCGTCGTCGTCGTCGCCCCAGTTGACGTGCCAGGACACGGCGGGCTGGTGCACGTCGAGCCGGAACCGGAACCGGAACCGGAACCGGAGCTGCCCGATGATCCGGAGCTGCCCGATGAGCCGGAGCTGCCCGATGAGCCGGAGCTGCCACCGCTACCGATCGGCGGCGACGCCGTCCACTCGCCCGATGAGGTCTGCGAGATCACACCGCGGAACCCAGCGTACCGTCCGCTACCGCCGGTCAAGGTGATTGCGAACACGTTCGTCTCATGGTTGTTGACGAGCGTGCGCTGCTCGTGCAGCGAGCCGGTGACCGCGTCTCCGCCGTCAAACTCGAAGTCGAGCGTGCAGTCTTCTGAGCCCGTTGCGTCGGCACGGCCGGCGTGCGCGGCATACGTGGTCTGGGTTCCGGCGTACATGACGCTGCATGCGACGGTCATCGTGCCGCTGCGACCTGTGCCGTTGTCGCGGACAGGCGCGGAACCGGTGTGCGTCGTGTTGGTGCCGATGTTCTGGACACACGTGAGCGAGCTTCCCGACCCGGTGCATGTCTCTGGGCCTTGCGGAGCGCCGAGTTCGACGCTGCCGTCACCTGGGTCGCGGATGAGTGTGAAGTCGAAGCTTGTGGATCCAGCGCCGGGTGCCGCGGATGTTGCGGTCGCGGCGATCGCAGCGATTGAAAGGACAGCCAGAAGCCCGGCTGTAAGACGAAAACGCATGAATCCTCCTGGATAGATGTGCCGTACGTGGCGCGCGGTGATCGTTTCAGAAATCCGGCGGAGCCGGAGGCCCTTTGGTGGGCCTAGTAGAGCCCCTCGCGGCGGGCGTAGCGTTCGGCGCGGGCGCGGTCGTACTCGGCGGCGTCGAAGTCTGGGTCGTTGAGTGAGCGCATGATCTCGCCGTTGCTCGGTAGGTCGGCCGGCGTGATGTGACGCTCGGCGTTCCAGAGATCGGAGCGGACGACGGCTTTTGAGCACTGGGTGTACGCCTCGTCGATCTGCACGAGTAGGCCGAGGCGTGGTGGCTTCCCCTCCACGGTGCTGTCTGCGAGCAGTGCTTCGTCGTCGGTGATGACGGCGCGTCCGTTGACCCGGAAGGTGTCGCCGACGCCCGGGATGAGGAAGAGCAGGGCGATGCGTCCGTCGTGGGTGAGGTTTGAGAGCGTGTCGGCGAGGCGGTTGCCGGGCCGGTCGGGGATCAGCAGGGTGCGTTCGTCGAGGATGCGGACGAAGCCGGCGGGGTCGCCGCGTGGTGACACGTCGAGGCCGCCGTCGGGTCGCGATGTCGCGACGCAGACGAACGGTGAGTGTTCGATGAACTGCCGCGTGAGGTTGTTGAGCGCTGTCGCGATCTTCGACTGCACGAGCTCGGTCGGCAGGCCGAGGAGCTCCCGCAGTTCGGCTTCGTCACGGATCGTCCGCACGCCCTCCATCGCCCAAGAGTACGGAGTCCCGAGGGGTCGGTGCCGCCACCCTCCCCCAACCCCAGGTGTCAGACACCGAAGTTAGTCAAGACTAACGCTGTAACAATTCTGGATCATTTGCTTGGCAGGCGGCACCAACAAAGTGTCTCATTCAAGCCATTTCTGCGATTTGGGCGCCCGAACGTCGCTCCGGCAAAACGCAACAAAGATGTTCCAAAGGACACTTGACAGAAAATGGTGTCTGACACCGGGTGTGCGCTGGAGGGCGCGCGAAGCGCTTCTGGCATCGTGTGGTTATCCGCACGCGAACCCACTTCCGCCGGCACACGCGGGCGATCACCCTCGCGACATTCACCGCGGCAGTCGCCCTCGCTACCTCAGGGTGCGGTGGTTCAAAGCACGCCGCCACAACCTCACCCGCGCCCTCAAATCCGAACCGCGACGCCTGGGGCACCGTGTGGCTCTGCCGTCCCGGCCTCGCCGACAACCCCTGTGCCGGAGCGCTCACAACAACCGCGGTCGCCCCAAACGGCACCCGCACCGTCATCCCCGCACGCGCAAACACCAAGGCGGCGATCGACTGCTTCTACCTCTACCCGACGATCAGCCGCCAACAGACACTCAACGCCAACCTCACCATCGGCCTTGAAGAACGGCTGATCGCAACCGCTCAAGCCGCACCGTTCTCGCAAACCTGCCGCGTGTTTGCCCCGATGTACCGCCAAGTCACAAACGCCGGCCTCAAACGCAAAGGTGAAGTCCGCGCTCGAGCCGAGCGCATCGCCTACCGCAGCGCCCTCGACGGGTTCAAGAACTACCTCGCCCACTACAACAACGGCCGCGGCATCGTCCTCATCGGCCACTCCCAGGGCGCCAGCGCCCTCGTTGGAATCATCCGTGCGACCGTCGACAAGGATCCCGCCCTACGGAAACAGCTCGTCTCGGCGCTCATCCTCGGCGGCAACGTCACCGTGGCGCGCGGCAAAACGACCGGCGGCGACTTCACAAACGTCCCGCTCTGCACAGCCGCACCCCAAACAGGCTGTGTCATCGCCTACTCGACATACTCCTCCGCCCCGCCCGCAAACGCGCTGTTTAGCCGACCCGGCTCTGCACTCGACCCGTTCACCCGCAACACCGACGTGAGCAACCTCCAAACAGCGTGTGTCAACCCAGCCGCCCCAGGCGGCGGCACCACCCCACTCACCGCGGCATTCCCATCGCTCACACTCGGCTACCTCGCCGCCCAGACCCACGTGAAGTTCGCAGTCGCGACACCCTGGGCCTCGTTCCCAGGTGAGTTCACCGCGACGTGCCGGACGAACGGCTCCGCCTCATGGCTCCAAGTCGCAGCGACGACCCCGCGCGGCCGGAGCCTGCTCACGCTCGCGAACGGACTCGGCCCGCAATGGGGGCTCCACCTGCTGGATGTGAACGTCGCGCTCGGCGACCTCGTCACGCTCGTTCGCGCCGAAGCCCGAACGTACGCGAACTAGGCGGCGGTAGAGATCGCCACGAAGTTCGAGATCGCCAGGATCTCGGCCTTCGAAAGCATCCCACCGAAGCCCGGCATCACACCGTCACCGTTCGTGACGAGATACACAACCGTCTTCGAGGTCTCGGTCTCGTAGTTCAGATTCGGACCGACATGACCCTTGGTGCCGGCGGCAGCGAGCCGATGGCAGGCACCACAATGCTTCTGGAACAGCTTCTTTCCGTCGGGCACCGGAACAGCCTTCGTCGTTGTTGTCGCCTTCGTGGTGGTTGTCGGCGTTGCCGCCAGCGTCACACCTGAAAGAACGAGAGCAGTCGCGAACGCTGCGGCAACCGCGGGGCGGAAACGAGGATGTCGGCGGGTGATCGGCATCAGTGCGTCCGTGAGACCCGAGCACGGGCCGTCGAAACGTACGGTAGCGACGTGTTGTGAAGATTGAGCTAACAACCGTCGCTTCGCGTTCAGACCTCCCCACGCTATCGTCAGGTCATGTCCGTTCGTGTTCTCGCCGCCTCGGTCGTCACGCTCCTCACGGTTGGCGTCCTGACATCGGGTGCGGCGGCGAGTCATGCGATCCGTAACGACCCGCGCGGAAAGTTGGCGATTCTTCCCGCCTTGAAGCAGGACGAGAAGACGAACAAGTCGTGCCAGAAGAAGCCGGAGAGCGCTGCCGAGAAGAAGCTGCTTGGCAAGGGTGCGAACACGGTCGAGAAGCGCAACACGAGCGTTGCGTGCGAGCAGCCGCCGAAGTCGGAGCTGAACCTCGGTTCTCTCAGCAAGATCGCCTCGGCGACCTCCGCGATCCTCGGCTAGACGCTTACGCGCCTGGCGTGGAGGTGTAGGTGGTGGTGAAGCCGCGACCGTCGGTCGTTGGTGCGGTCACGTTGGCGCCGCCCGCTCCCTGACCGGTCGTCGAATCGACGTTCCCGAAGAACCTGCGCGACTGGGGGATCAGCGTGATCGGTGTTGTTGTCCAGCCGACGTTCGTTGTGAGCGTCCCACCCTGGCCGTTCGCGAGCGCTGCGAGCCTGCTGAACGTGACGTTTGTGAAGTTCGCAAGCGTGAGTTGGCGGCAGAAGTTGTTTGACGAGCACGCTGACGGCGCTTCGACGATCCATTCGGCCGAGGTGTAGTCGAGGCTCGTTGCGACAAGCCGCTTGGTGAACGTCACGTTGCGGGTTCGATCCTTGATCTGAACGAGGACGTTCGCCCCGTTTGCAACCACGGAGGTTGTGATCACGTCGCCCGGGTTGATTCGTAGCGGCACGGTGACGGAGTTGGCGGGGACGAGTTCGTACCAGGCGTAGTAGGACGGTGTGCCGTTGGCGTCGCAGTCCGCCGCGGTGCCGGCCTGTTCGAGCGCGTTCGAGTTCGTGAAGTACCCGCCAAGGCCGACCCAAACGGCAGAGGCCGTCGTCGATCCCGGCACGCACGTGACACTTGGCGCGATCCAGGTGCCGGTGGCATCGGTGTACGGCCCGCCATTTGGGGTGTTTGTCACGTTGACGCCGGGGATCGTGACGGCATATCCCGACCAGTTCGTGCTCGTGTCTTTGGTGGCAAACGTGTGCCGCACCATGTTCCGATGGTTCGCAGCGGATGTGGCCGACTGGCCAGCGAGAATGGCGACCACTGCACCGGCGAGCGCCATCAAGGCGAGCGAAATGCGAATGCTGGGGGCGCGCGGCGCGACTCGGGATGTCTGAACGTCAGCCTGCATGTTCAGCAAGAGAAGCACACGAAGGTAAGTCGGGCCTAAAAAGCGTGTAAAGCGTGTGCGCGAGAGGTTAAGCCGCGTCGTCAGCGCCGGCTGGCGCTGCGGGTGCGGCAGGCGCTGCGGGTGCCTCTTCGGCAACGGGAGCGGCAACCGGGGGTGCGGCGGGTGCCGCGGGCGGCGGTGCGACCGGCGGTGTTGGTGCCGGCTGAACGGCTGTTGCGGCGGGTGCGCCGACGGGGCCGGGAAGTCCGCCTGTGCCGGTTGCCTCTTCGGCGGACTTGGCGGGCGTGCCGAGAATCTGACCTGCAACGTAGTTTGTGGGGCTCAGGCTGCGGATCTCGTTCACCGTGTCGAGCGTTGAGCGAACATCGCCCATGCCGCCGACGGCGTCCTTGAACTCCTTCATTCCCGAGCCGGCCTTGCGGGCCATCTCAGGCAGCTTGTCGGCACCGAACAGCAGCACCGCAAGAACAAGGAGGAGGATGATCTCCATTGGGCCGATTGATCCCACAGGGGCACTGTATCCCGTTTGCCGGTCTGCGGGGTATTTCCCAGCCCGTCAGCTGGAGGGGCGCCAGGCCGCACCGGCTGCGAGTCGTTCTGGGGGCGTTGGGTGCGTGAAGAGCAGCCGGTAGAGCCACCGAGGCGGGTTCAGGTCGGAGAGGTTCGCTTCCGCAAGCCGCATGTGTGCTGTGCGGAACACGTCGGGGCGTCCGGTGAGATCGAGCGACGCACGGTCTGCTTCTCGCTCCCATTGGCGCGAAAGTGCGGTCTGCCACGGCAGTGCCACGAGTTCAAGCGCGAAACCAAGCAGCATGATCACCGGCACCGATGCGGGATCCCCCGGGTTGTCAACCGCCACCCAGATCACCAGCGTCGTCAGTGCTGCCCCTGCTGCAGCAAGCGCGGTGCCCTTTGCGACGTGGCGGGCGCGACGATGGCCGAGTTCGTTTGCAACGACCAACTCGACCTCTGCAGCGTCGGCTTTTGCCAGCAGCGTGTCGTACAGAACGAGGCGTCGTGTGGGGCCTACGCCCGATACGTAGGCATTGACCTTTCCCGACCGTTTGCTGGCGTCGGCAACAAGCACGTTCGAAATCGGTGTTCCTGTTCGCTCGGCGAGGCTTCGGAGCCGGTTAGCGAGCTCGGAGTCGGCGAGCGGCGTGAATCGGTTGAACAGCGGCTCCATCACCAGCGGCGCGAGGACACCGAAGACCACGACCAGCGTCGCCGCACCGGGGGCCGCGACTGCCACCCACCACCTCGGCGACCAGTGCACAAGGGCCGCGAGAGCCCAAATCGGGACGGCCGAGAAGGCTGCGCTCAGTAAGAAGTTCCTAAGAAAGTCGACGCCCCATGCCCAGCGCGACTGCGCCGAAAAGCCCCATACGTGCTCCCGGCGGAAGCCGATGTCGTAAGCAAGCGGCAGACGCGCGATCGAGATCACGGCAACGAGCGAGATCGGTAAAACCCCGCAACCAAGCCACCAGGCGCCGATTCTTGGGTGCACCCACATGGCTGCGGCGGCGAGCACGCCGAGGCTAATCACGGTGTCGGCAAGGAGCGCGATGTAGCGAGGGCGGTGATACCGCGAAGCGCGCTCAATTGCCTCGCTCGTGAACGCCGGGTCGTTAGGGGGTAGCAGGTGACCGGACACCGGGCTAATGTAGGACACCTATGGCGATGGAGACCCCCGTTCCGCACACATCTTCGATTGTTGGCGGCCAAATTGCACTGTCGCGCGACTGGCGCCGACTCATCCGTTTTGCGACGTTCATCGCGGTGCTCACAAGCCCGTCGGTGTTCGTTTGGTACCACCACAATCACCACTGGTCGATCCCGAAAACAGTCTTTGTGACGTTCCTGACGGTGCTCGCGTTCCGCGGCGCTGTCGAGTTGATCGTCCGTCGTTACATTCCGTGGCCGAGCCTCTTCGGTAGCGAGGACAAGCGCCTCCACGAGGAAGATGTCGTCAACCGTCGCCGTGCTTGGACGTGGCGTTTCTGGTTCAAGATCACGGTCATCCTTGGCGTTTTCAACGGTCTGCTCTGGTACTTCCGGGGCGGCTCGTACTTCGGCACGGTCACGTGGCTCTTCGGGAAGATGGGCCATGTCTTTTCGAGCACCGCTTTCTGGCTGCAGCTCGCGACAATCGGCTTCCTGTTCCTCGCGAACTTCCTGATCTTCATGGGCCCGCTTGTGCTGATGGGCTACTCGCAGATCAAGGGTTTCGAGCCGGGCGACGCAGACTGGGGTGTCAAGCTCGATGACGTCCGCGGCCAGGCTGAGGCGAAGGAAGACATTCGCCGGGTCGTCTCGCTGTGGCAGTCGGGTGAGATCTTCGAAGGCGCCGGCGGTAAGCGCGAACGTGGTCTGCTCTTTGTCGGTGCCCCTGGTACCGGTAAGACGATGCTCGCGAAGGCGATCGCGACAGGCTTCAACAGCCCGTTTGTGACGATCCCGGGTTCGGGCTTCGCTGCAACCTTTATCGGTATCGACGCGGTCATCGTTCGCCTGCTCGCTGCCAAGGCTCGTCGCCTTGCGCGCAAGTGGGGCGGCCAGTGCATCGTGTTCATCGACGAAATCGACGCTGTCGGCATGCGCCGCAACGCTCTCGTCAACAACATTGAGCCGAATGTCGGCCCGCCGCAGCAGGAGTTCTTCGGCCCGTGGGGCTCGATCAACGAGAGTGGCGACCTCATCCGCGAATCAGCTGAGTGGCGCGAGTGGATCTTCCGGCAGCGCGCTGGTGCACCGGCCGATCGCTACCCCGCATTCGTTCGCCGTGGCGCCCAGATCGTCAATCAGGGTCTCTTCCCCGGAATGATGGGTGGCGGTGGCGGTCTTGCGCTCAACCAGCTGCTGATCGTGATGGACGGCATCGGGAACCCGCCATTCCTGAAGCGCCTCTTCAGCAACCGTATTAACACGGTGCTCGACGCCTGCTTCATTTTCCCGCGCCGCGTCGGCCGTGTGAGCCTGCGGATTCCGCGGCCGAAGGCGACTGCATCGCAGATCTACTTCATTGGTGCGACGAACGTGCCGCTTGATGCACTCGATCCGGCCCTCACCCGCCCGGGCCGCATGGGTCGCCACATCCAGTTCCGCACGCCGACGAAGGAAGACCGCAAGGACATCTTCGACTTGTACCTCGGCAAGGTTTCGCATGATCCTGAGCTCGACACGCCTGAGCGGCGCGACGAGATCGCCCGCATCACGAATGGCTACTCGCCGGCGATGATCGATCAGATCTGCTCGATGGCGCTCACCAAGGCGCACCATGAAGGACGTCCGGGATTTGGCTGGGACGACCTGATGGAGTCAATGACGGTGATCGAGGCCGGTACTGCCATCGGCTTCGAGTACACACCGGATGAGGCCAAGTCGACCGCTATCCACGAGGCTGGGCACGCGGTTGCCGCCCACATCTACCACAAGGATGTCGAGTCGAGCCGCCTGTCCATCCGCCGCCGCGGCCGCTCGGGTGGTCACCACCAGACCTTCGAGAAGGAAGAACGGTTCCTGCGTTTCCAGAGCGAGCTGCGCGCCGACTTGATCCACACGCTTGGCGCGATGGCTGCTGAGATCGTCTTCTACGGCGAGAACACGCAGGGTGTCGGTGGCGACCTGCAGTCCGCCAGCCGCCAGGTTGCGAACATGGTCGGCGGTGCCGGCATGGCGCCGCTGCCGATCGACCTCAAGGGCAAGACGTTCCCGAACGAGGACGAGGACAAGAGCAAGCAGCGTGTGCGTCGTCGCTTTGAAGACATTGGTATGCGCCTTGTGAGCTGGGGTGCCACACTCCCGCCGGGGCAGCGCAAGAACGCGTATGCCGCCCAGATTCTTGGCGAGGCGTTCACGACCGTGTACAACGCCATTCTCGTCAACAAGGATGCCGTCGACTTCGTCGCCGAAACGGTGATGGAGCGGCAGGAGATCTTCGGTGACGAACTCGTTCGGTTGCTCGACAGCCAGAATCTGGTCAAGCCCGAGATCGACTGGACCGACGAGGCAAGCTGGCCTGTGTTTGACTGGTCACCCGACCCGCGTGAGCGCGGCGGTCGTGACCGCGATGATCTCGACGGGCCGCCTTCCGACATGCCTTCCATCAACTAAGCGAGCGTCTAGTGACCACTACTCCACCCGATTCCTTCCCCGCAACTCCGCTTGCCGGCGACACTTCGCCCGGTGCTGATGAGACGGTGTTGGTGATCGACGAGGCGGGCGTGAGTCCCCACCGTCGCAAGTTCCTCTCGGCCTACTTCGGCCTGAGCATCATCGGCGTTGGTGCGATCGCAACGTTTATCGCTCTTGTTGGTGGCCCTGGGCTCCCCAAGGCGAAGGCGTGGTCGGATTGGAAGCCGAAGTCGGGCAGCGCACTCGCGATGGCGACATCGATCGCCGACCATGTTGCGCACGAGTATCGCCTTGACGATGGCAGCCAGCTTGTTGCCGTTCTGCCGGGCAAGCCACCGCAGATCACGAGCGGCACGTCGAAGGTTGCGGTGTCGGCGATTGCTGTGCGGAAGGTTCCGCAGAGCAACACGGGCCTGACGTTCTATAACGCCGATTCGAGCGTGCAGTATGTGCTCTGCGGCCTTGGTGCCTCGTGCGCGATTGACTCGGGAACCCCGAGCACCACCCGTGGCCGCCTCGTGCGCCGTGAGGCGCTTGAGCTTGCGCTCTACACCTTCAAGTATGTCTCTGGTGTCGACTCGGTGGTTGCGTTCTTGCCGCCGGCGAACAGCTCGGTGTCTGTGCCGATCGTGTTCCTGAAGAAGTCGACGTTCGCGACGCAGCTGAAGCAGCCGCTCAACGAGACGTTGCAGCTCTCCACCCCGCCGAGTCCGTCTGCTCCCGACGCGATTGAGGCGAAGACGATCGACGATCTCACGCTTTCGAGTGTCTTCACGTACGGCATCGCCCAGCTGCAGAACGGCGGCGTGGCGATGGTGCTCGACCCCGCAACGTGACCTTCGGCGCCTGCCTGCGAACACGTCAGTGCTTTGATCGCTCCGCCCGGCTAGGCTAGCGGCATGGGCTACAGCGTCATCAACGTCGACGACATAGAGCCGGCTGGCCCGGGCGGTGGCGTGCGTTTCGTTCGCCGTGAGCTTGATCTGCTTGCGTTCGGCATCAACTGGTTTGCTCTTCCGCCTGGCGGCGAGGGCCCTGAGCACGACGAGGTAGACACGGGGCAGGAAGAGGTTTCTGTTGTCGTGGCCGGTTCGGGGCATTGGGTTGTCGACGGCGAGGACGTGCCCGCACGCGTCGGCACGTTTGTCCGTTTCGATCCTGAGTCGACGCGACGCGCGGTCGCGGGCCCTGACGGCATGACCTTCGTTTCGGTCGGTTCCCGCCGTGGTAGCTATGAGCCGCGGGGGCCGTTCTAATGGTCGTTCGGTTTGTCCTTTGGAATCTGTCCGACACCTCGACAACCATCGAGCAGCTGCAGGCGTATCTGCGCGACGAGTCGGTGGCGGCGTTTTCGGATGTGAAGGGGCTGCTCTTCAAAGCGTGGATTTCGGACGAGGCAACCGAGCGGTGGGGTGCGATCTATGTGTGGTCGTCTCGGTCGAACGCCGAGCAGCCTCTCCCCTCTCGTGCCGCCGAGATCATCGGCAAGCCACCGGACGTTTCGGAGTGGTTCGATGTTGATGCCACCGTGTCGATCTCGGATGAGCTCGACCGGCGCGGCATCGCGCTCGAGCACTAGCCCCGAAAGCACCGTCCGTGCGCCGCATTCTTCTGCTCACCAGCGCGATCGTGCTGGTCGACACCCTGTTCTTCGCTGCGCTAACACCGCTGCTGCCGCATTACGCCCACACACTTGGGCTTGGGAAGGCGGGTGCGGGTGTTCTTTCTGGGGCCTATCCGGCGGGCGCACTTGTGGGTGGCATTCCAAGCGGGATCGTCGCTGCACGCCTTGGGGTGAAGCCGACGGTGCTGATCGGCCTGACGTTCGTGGCGATCACTACCGCGATCTTTGGCTTCGCGACGGAGGCGTGGCAGCTTGACTTGGCGCGGTTTGCGCAGGGCATCGCGAGCTCGTTCTCGTGGACGGGTGCTCTGACCTGGCTGATTGCCGCCACACCGATTGAGCGCCGTGGCGCGATGATCGGCAGCGCGTTTGCCTCAGCGGTTGGCGGGGCGCTCTTTGGCCCGGTCGTTGGCGGTGTGGCGTCGTATGCGGGGACAAGCTGGACGTTTGGGACGATCGCCGTGTGCTCGATGGGGCTTGCCGTGTGGGCGCTCCTCACCCACGCCGAGAAGCCCGAGTCGGCGCAGCCGCTGTCGGCGTTCGTGCACGCGATGCGCGACCCGCACATCTTGCTTGGAGGCTGGTTCATCCTCCTTCCCGCGCTGATCTTTGGTGCGATCTCGGTGATCGCACCGCTGCGGCTTTCTGAGCTTGGTTTTGGTGCGGCCGCGATTGGCGCGATCTGGCTGATCGCCGCTGCGATCGAGGCGGTGAACAACATTCTTCTTGGCCGGTTTGCCGACCGCCGTGGAACGCTGCTGCCGTTGCGCCTTGCACTCGCGGGGTCGTTCGGCACGATCATCTTCCTCGCGTTGCCAGGTAATCCGTACGTGCTTGGGGTGCTGCTGATCCTTGCGGCGGTAGCGTCAGGCGCCTTCTACACACCTGGGATGGCGCTCCTGACGAACGCTGCTGAGGCGCGCGGCCTGGAGTACGGCTACGCGTTCGCGTTGATCAACGTGATGTGGGCGCCCGGCCAGGTGCTTGGCGCGGTGGCGGGTGGTTCGCTGGCGCAGGCGACGAGCGACCGGGTGCCGTATGCGCTGATTGCGCTTGTGTGCGCGGCGACGTTCTTCGGGCTGCATGGCCGTCGCGACGCGCGCCACCAGGCACATACGTAGCCCGCCGCGGGCGCGTGCTCTTGATGTTCCGGAGGGCTCTGCGACACATGCTTCGTCGACAGGGCTGACAAAGCTGGCGTCAGTCAAGGACGCAGGAAGTGTTGATAGCAGCGCTATCAACACGACCGAGGACGCAGGATGACGTCGGCTTGGTCGCCATGGCGACTCAAGCCTTGTGTCGTAGATCCCTCCTAAAAAAGGTGTTGGAGCTTCGTGGCGGCGCCGAGGTCGCCTTCGACTTTCAGCTTGCCCGTCATGTAGGCCATCATCGGGTTCTGTTTGCCATCCGCGAGCTTCTCGAATGTTTCGGCTGACAGGCGGAAGGTTGTATCGGCCGCGGCTTCTCCTTCGCCGACGGTGACGCTGCTGTCACGGATGGTGACGTTCCAGGTGCCGGTGTTTTCGATTACGAAGCAGTAGGTGTTGTCGATCCCGGCGATGTCGGCGGGATCAGCCTTTGCGGGGAGTGACTCGAAGAACGCGCGAATGTCCATGCGGAGCAGGCTACCGGGGCGTTCAGTCGACGAGTTGGAGCGGATGGCGCATCGAGAGCAGCTCTGAGAGGCGCCGTTGGGCGTCGGCGAGCTGCTTGCGGTTGCGGTCAAGGTCGTTCGCGGTTGCACCCGACTGTCGGAGCGCGAGGCGTTCGTTGACGATCGTGTCGATTTCGGCGCGGACGATTTCGATCGGCGTTGTGCGGGGTGTTGTGGCGGTCATGGCTTTGTTCCTTGATTTCGGCGGTCTTCCGGTGCTTCCTGCGGTTCTCGTGACGCCCGGATTGGCTGGTAGCCTCGTCGTGTGGTGTTTGAGCAGTTTGTTGACGAGGATCTGGGGTGCGGGAGCTATCTCGTGGGCGATGCCGCGGCTGGTGAGGCCGTTGTTGTCGATCCTGCGTTCCGGATCGAGCAGTACGTTGAGGCGGCCGAACGCCTTGGGGTGAAGATCGTGCGGGTGCTTGAGACGCACACCCATGCCGACCACCTTTCTGGTCATGGGCGGTTTGCGCTGGAGCATGGTGTGCCAACGTCGATCTCCCGTATTGCCGAGGCTGAATATCCTCACGATCCTCTCGACGATGGTGACGTGATCACGGTTGGTGGCGTTTCGATCCGTGTGGTTCACACGCCTGGTCACCGCCCTGAGCACTGCGCGTTTGTGGTCGATGAGAAGCGGGTGTTGACGGGTGACTCGCTGTTTGTTGGTGCGGCGGCGCGCCCTGACCTTGCCGTTGAAGCGGCTGAGGGTGCGCGCGATCTTTTCGGTTCGCTGAAGCGCCTCGCGCAGCTCGGTGACGATGTTGAGGTGTTTCCGGGGCATGTCGCCGGGTCGCTGTGCGGCACACATATGAGCCCTGATCGGTCGACGACGATCGGTAAGGAGCGCGAGACGAACGCGGCGCTCGCGATCGACGATCTTGAAACGTTTGTGCATCAGTCGGCCGATGTGAAGATTCCGCGGCCACCGACGACGTCGCGTGTTGTTGGCCTTAACCGTGGTCCGTGGGTTGCGAAGCCCACCCCCACCCCAGCGCTTGAGGATGCCGGTGACGCACTGATGATCGACGTGCGGCCGCTCACCGAATACGCCCGCGGGTTCGTGAAGGGTTCGATCTCGATTCCGCTCGACGCTGGCTCGTTTGGCACCCGTGCCGCGTTCTTGATGCGCGAGGACGAGCGTGTGGTGCTTGTCGCGATGACGCCCGAGCAGGTGCACGAGGCAACGTGGCGCCTGTGGGCTGTTGGCCGCCTCCGTGTCGACGGCTATCTAAGCCACGCTGAGGTATCTGAGCAGCTGCCGTTGATTTCGATCCAAAACTTTCCCGATCTGTATGTCCTTGACGTCGTGCAGGTTGTCGATGTTCGTGAGCCTGCCGAGCGGGAACGCGTCTTGCTGAATTCGGTTGCGGTGCCGTTGCGTGAGATTCGCGGCGATCATCCTGAGATCGATAAAGACAAGCCGCTCGTGACGATCTGTGAGAGCGGTGTGCGTTCTGCGATCGCTGCGAGTGTGCTGCTCAAGGAGGGCTACCTCGCCCGAGCAGTGATTGGTGGCGGCGTGAACGATCTCGACCCGGTGTTCGCCGTGTCGGCCGCGCTCGTCGACGAGTAACTCCCGCCGGGTTTACAGGAAGCGCGTGACGCGGAAGCCGGCGTCGCTGAGCGAGTCGACGAGGCGCTGGCAGTGCTCTTCGTTGCGCATCACGACGGTCATTTCGATTGCGGTCTCGACGACGTCCATCGAGAGTCCTTCGCGGTGGTGCTCGATGCGGACGATGTTGCCGCGCTGTGCTGCGACATGTTGGAGCAGGTTGATCAGCTCGCCTGGACGATCCTGCAGCACGGCGCGGAGCACGAGGTAGCGGCCCGCGACGGTGAGGCCGTGGCGCATCACTTGAATCAGCAGGGTCGGGTCGATGTTGCCGCCCGAGAGCACGGGGCAGGCGGTGCCGTCGCCGCCAGCTTTGCCGGTGAGTAGCGCGGCCACACCAACGGCGCCAGCACCTTCAACGAGCAGCTTCTGGCGTTCAAGGATCAGAGCGATTGCCTCGCTGATCGACTCGTCGTCGACTGTGACCATGTCGTCGAGGATCGAGTCGAGGATCGACATCGTGAGCTCGCCGGGCACCTTCACCGCGATACCGTCGGCAATCGTCTGCACCTGGGCACGCTCGGCCTGCACACCAACAATGCGAACGTCGGGACGCAGCGCGCGCACAGCGATCGCGATGCCGGCGCACAGTCCGCCACCACCAACCGGCACAAGCAGCGTTTGGAGGTCGGGGATCTGCTCGACGAGTTCAAGGCCGATCGTGCCCTGGCCAGCGATCACCATCGGGTCGTCGAACGGATGGAGGAACGTCGCGTCTGTTTCCGCAACCCGGGCCCGTGCTTCGGCGAGCGCCTCGTCGAAGTTCGCACCTGCAAGGACGACTTCGCCGCCGTAGTGCAGCGTTGGGTCGACCTTCGCCATCGGCGCGTCTTGGGGCATGAAGATCGTTGCTTTCGTGCCGGTCTCGCGTGCGGCGTAGGCGACGGCCTGGCCGTGGTTCCCTGCGCTCGCGGCGATGACGCCGGCTGCCCGCTGCTCATTGGTGAGCGCGGTGATCGCGTTCAGGGCGCCACGGATCTTGAAGGCGCCTGTGAGTTGCAGGTTCTCGGCCTTCAGCACGATCTTGCGACCGAGGTCGCTTGAGAGGCGCTCCGACTCGAATACGGGTGTCAGTCGCGCACGATCGCCGATCCGGGCCTGTGCGGCCTGGACGTCAGCGAGCGTGGGTGCGGTCTGATTGGTCAACGTGGAATACCTCGAGCAGGATCTGCTGAACGGCGGTGAGCGGATCGAGTTCGCGTCGTGCGACTCGGTCGAGCAGCAGACGAAGCTCCTCGTCTCCGGCCACTGCATTTTCCAGATGCCTGCGTGCGCGTGCGAGCGCAACTGCAAGCACCTCGCCAGCGAGGTTGTGTCGGCGGCGTTCGTCGAGGGTACCGGCATCGCGTAGATCGGCGAGGTGCTTGGCGATCACCGCCCACAGTTCGTCGACCCCCTCCCCCGTTGCGGCTTCGGTGAGCGCGACCGGGATGTTGGCTTCGCGTTCGCTGCCGAGCATCAGCGCTTGCCGCACATCGTTGACCGTCGCTCCCGCAAGCGGGTGGCTCCGGCGGTTGACACACACGATGTCGGGGATCTCCATGATCCCGGCCTTCAAGGCTTGCACCGAGTCGCCCGAGCCGGGCATGAGGGTGAGTACGACCGTGTCGGCGATTGATGCGACCCCCACCTCGTTTTGCCCGGTACCGACGGTCTCGAGGAACACGACGTCCTTCCCGGCGGCGTCGAGCACGAGCATCGCTTGCAGAGCGGCTTCGGCGAGCCCACCCGGATGGCCACGGGTTCCCATCGAGCGGATGAAGACGCCGGGGTCGAGAAAGTGGTCGGTGAGGCGGATGCGGTCGCCGAGGAGAGCGCCCGAGGTGAATGGGCTTGAGGGATCGACCGAGACGACGCCCACGGTGAGTCCGAGTGACCGTGTATGGCGGATGAGCGCGGAGATCAACGTTGATTTGCCGACGCCGGGCGGCCCAGTGATTCCCACCGAGTGTGCGCGGCCCGTGTCGGGAAAGATCTCGTGCACGAGCGCGGCGGCCTGCGGATCGGAGTTTTCGATCAGCGTGATGGCTCGTGCGAGGGCCCGCGAGTCACCTGCGCGAACACCTGCCACAAGCTCGTCGGTTGTCCAGGCCTGACGTGCCACTTAGACCGCGACCTCAGGTACGAGGTCGTTCGCCTGCGGGCCGGCGATGCGGTATCCGACCGCTGCGGCAAGCGCGATCGCAACGGCTGCGAAACCGTACGACCACCGGGCACCGGCCGCATCGACAACAGGGCCGGCGGCAATCAGCGCGATGCCAAGCACGGCGTAGTTGGCACTCATGAGCAGCGTGAAGGCGCGGCCGCGTACCTCGTCGGGTACCGCGCGTTGCACGAGCGTGATGTTTGCGACGACCGCCCCACCATTCCCAAACCCACCGATGACCATCGCAATCGCCCCGAACCACACGTTTGGAGCAACCGCGGTGAGAGCAATGCCAAGCGCGAAGATCGTGAGCAGCCGCACGTATGCACCACCCAGGCCTTGTTTGATGAATCGCGACGCGGTGAAGCTCCCGGCCACCATCCCGACCCCCGAACCGCACCAGAGCAGCCCGAAGCCGAAGTCGCCCGCGTTGTAGGAGTTCTTTGCCAGGAACACCTCGGCGACGTTCACGAGGGCGTTCGCGACCATCACGATCGACCACGCGATCAGGACGCACAGCAGCGGCCGTGACCGCAGGACGGTGCGGTACCCGTCGGCGAGATCGGCCCAGTGTCCGCGCGAGACGGGCCGGTCGCTCTGCAGCAGCCGGGCGGGAATGGCGAACACGAGCGCCGCGGAGATCGCAAACGTGACCGCGTTCAAGCCGTAGGCAAGGTGCGGGCCCGAGATCGCCACAAGCACGCCGCCGATCAACGGGCCAGCAGCGGTTGCTGTCCACTCGATGAACTGCAGCAGCCCATTTGCCGATTCGAGGTCGTCGTCTTCGACGAGGTTCGGGAGTCCTGCGAGCACCGCCGGACGAAAGAACGCATTGCCGATGCCTGCGAGTGCGGCGAGCGCGACGATCCCTGTTGGTGATCCAACGAACGGAAGTGCCGCAAACACGGCCAGCCGCCCGATGTCGGAGGTAACCATGAGCCGCTTGCGCGAGACCCGGTCGACGGCATTGCCAAACAGCAGTCCTACGAGCACCGAGGGAAGGACGGCGGCAACGAGCAAGAGGGCGACCCACGGCCCGGAGTGCGTTCGGTCGTAGACGTCGACCTGCAGCGCGATCACGGCGAGCCAGTTGCCGAGCGCCGAGGCGAGCGTGGCCACAAACAGCAGGCGGAAGCGGCTGTTCCGAAGCAGCGTGAGGCGGTCGAGCGATCGTCGCATATGCATCGGTACAACCCTACGGCACCGGCCGCTAGAAGGCACGTTGTCTTTTACAGACAAGCCCCCAAAGGGGTAGTTGACACGGGTTCACAGGCCCGTTACCACGTCTCTATGGCCTGGATGACCTACACACCCGACGGACGGCAGCTCGACATCGAGCATGCTGACGGACTCTGGAAAGCGCGCTGCGACGGGGTTGACGGGTCGGGCGCGACCGCGAGCGAGGCGATCGCAGCGGTGATCATCGACGACACACCCACGATCGGCCGCGACAACGTCGGGCTGCGTGTGTGGATCGAGACGCAGGCAACGCGCCTCGAACACGAAGTCGCGCTCGGCTCCTAGGCGTTGGCGCTGAGCGCGCCCGGAAGCGCGGCCGCGAAGAAGTCGAGCTCTTCCGGTGTGCCAACCGACACCCGGATCGCCGTGTGTGAACCGAACCCGCCAAGCGGACGCACGATGACGCCTGCACGCAAGAGGCGCTCGTAGAGCCCTGCAGCGTCGTCGCCCACGTCGACGTAGAGGAAGTTGCCGAGCGCACCGGCCTGCGGCGTCAATCCGTGTGCGCGCACGATCTCGTCGAGGCGAGCCATCCCGGCGGCGTTGATTGCGCGACGGCGCGCGAGCTCGGCATCGTCGTCGAGGCTTGCCACAGCGGCAAGCTGCGCGGTGGTGGTGATGTCGAATGGGCGCCGCACCTTCGACATCGCGGCGATCACGTCGGACGGGCCGACGGCGTACCCAACCCGCAGGCCGGCGAGGCCGTAGATCTTGGAGAACGTCCGGAGCACAACCACGGGGCGGCCCGGCTTGAGGTACTCCTCGACCGCGTCGCCGTAGTCGGGATCGTCGATGTATTCGAAGTACGCCTGATCGATAACGGCGATGACGTGCGCAGGGAGCGCCGCCATGAATCGGTCGAGCTCAGCTCGTGTTGAGGCAGTCCCGGTCGGGTTGTTTGGCTGGCAGACGTAGACGATCTTCGTCTTCGGCGTGATCGCGGCGAGGAGACCGTCGAGGTCGTAGCGCCCGTCGATCAGCGGAACGGTGACGGCGTTTGCACCTTGCTTGCGCGCATAGATGAAGTAGCTCGGAAACGACGGCCACCCGCACACGATCTCGTCGCCTGGGTCGAGCAGCGCCTGGCTGAGCATGTCGATGCACCCGTCGGCACCTGAGCCTGCGACGACGTTCCCGAACGCAACGCCGTGGCGTGCCGCAAGCGCGTCGTGCAGCCGGAACGTGCCGCCATCGGGGTAGCGGTTGAGATCGTTCGCCACCTTTGCCATCACCTCGAGCGCCGCCGGGAACGGCCCAAATGGGCCTTCGTTCGACGCAAGCTTCACAACCCGCTCGAGGCCGAGCTCGCGTTGAACGTCTTCCACCGGCTTGCCCGGCACGTACGGGGTCAGCTCCGCGACGGCAGGGCGAATCAGAGAGCTGCTCGTGTTGCTCGCTTCCACGACCGAAACCCTACCCAGGCGCGTCCGCTACCGGCTTCGACTGCGTACCCTTGCTGCATGTCGCGCCTCGGCCTCTTCCCCTTGCCGCTTGTGCTCGTTCCCACTGAGCGGCTGCCGCTGCACATCTTTGAGCCGCGGTACAAGGAGCTGATTGGCGAGTGTCTGACAAACGGCACGGAGTTCGGAGTCGTGCTCTCGGCTGATGGCGGCGAGGCGCACGACGTTGGAACACGCGCGAGCATCGTCGAGGTGCTGATTGAGCATCCCGATGGGAGCATGGACATCGTCGTTGAAGGTGGCGAAAGGTTTCACCTCGTCGAGACGCACTACGACCGCACGTTCCTGAGCGGCACCGTCGAAGACGTGATCGACGTCGAAGACGATCCCGAAGATCTCGATGTGGGTCGCGTGCTGGCGCTCTACGACCGCCTGATCGAGGCGGCGGGCGAGGATGAAGAGATTGAGCCACTCGATGGTGGCTCGGGACTGCTCGACTGGGAGATCACCGCACGGGCCGATCTCCCACCGCCTGCCAAGCAGGAGCTGCTTGAGCTGACCTCGCCGCGCCGTCGTTACGCGATCCTTGCCGAACGGCTTGAGTCGGCGTTCGGTGCGGCCGGCCTGCGAAAGCGTGTTTCCGACCGGGCCGCTCACAACGGCCGGGTCGTTCCACACGACGAGCTCTAGGCGAGCGCCTTCGCCATCAAGATCGCGTCGGCGTAGGTTCCGTCGGGCCGTCGGTAGTGGCGGCGCCGCACACCTTCCTCCAGGTACCCGAGCTTCTCGTAGAGGGCGATCGCGGGCGAGTTGTGGGGGAACACGTGCAGCTCCAGTTTGGTGACGCTCGCGAAGCCCGCCCACTCTTCGGCAACTCCCATTAAGAGCGTCGCGACACCCTGTCGGCGATGTGATGCGGCAACCATCAGCCCAATGTCTGCGACATGGGCGCTCGATGGGTGCGCGTCGCGGGTGATCGATAGACGGCCGACGATCGTGTCGCCGACGGTTGCCAGGAACAGGCCGGCGTCAGGGTGACGTCGGAGCGCGCGGACGTAGCGTCGTTCGGCGGCAACGCTCCGCCACCGCGCGTCGGAGAGCAGCCACCCTTCCGGCTCACCTGCGATCGCGCTTGCGAGTGCCACGAGCGCGTCGGCGTCGCGCGGCTCGGCTGTGCGCACGGTGACCGTCATGCGCTCACAACGAACCCGGCACCGCCACGGCGTGGGTCGCCTGCGGCGGCGAGGGTTCCGTCGGCACGAACTTCGACACCGGCCGCTCCTCCGAAGAACAGGTTGCGGCGCCGCCAGCGGACGACGTCGTAGCCTTGCTCCTCGAGCCGGTCGAGCTCGGCCTGGTCGTGTCCCCCTTCACAGTGGAGGTGCGGCTCGTCGACGTGCACACGGGGTGCGGCGATCGCGTCCTCGACACCCATGCCGTGCTGGATGACGTTCACGACGATCTGCATGATCGCGCCGCGGAGCCGTGCGGAGCCGGCGCTGCCAACGACGAGGCGTGTGCGGCCGCTCGGGTCGAGCGCAACCGACGGCGACATCATGCTCGTGAGGCGTCGCCCTGGACGCGGCGTGTGACCGACGACGAGGTCGTACTCGCCAAGCATGTTGTTCATGTAGATCCCGGTGCCGGGGATGATCACGCCTGAGCCTGATCCCGTGGACGTCGAGAGCGACGCGGCGTTGCCGTCACCGTCGATTACCGAGACATGTGTGGTGCCACCGTAAGGTGCGTGTTCGGTCACGGCGGGTGCCCGTTCGGTGATGCGATTGATGGCGGCTGCGATCTCGGAGTCAGCGAGCAGCCGTGATGCGAGGCCGCCGCGGTGGAGCTCGCTCGCGAAGCTCCCGCCGCGTGCGCGGGTCTGCTCGCGCATCACTTCGGCGATCGTCGCAATCGCCTCGGCTGAACCCTGCCGCGTGTCGCCCAACCGTTCGAGGATCGCGAGGCCGTAGGCGATCAGCACTGCCCCTGACGACGGTGGCGGGTTTGAGAGGAACTCGTGGCCACGGAACGTCGCACGTACGGGCTGGCGCCAGATGACGCGGAACGCGTCGAGGTCAGCCTGCGTGAGGTCTCCCCCGCCCTCGCGAATCGTCGTGACCATCGCGTGTGCGCGCTCGCCGCGGTAGAACGCTGCGGCGCCTTCCTTCTGGATCGCTTCGAGCGTGTCTGCCAGGTCGTTGAACGCCATCGTCTGACCAGCGACGAAACGGTTGCCGTGCGGGCTGTAGATCTTTCGTCCCTCGTCGGTGAGCCGCAGGATCGGATCGAGCAGCAGCTGCAGATGCGCCTGCTCACGGCTGAGCACCACTCCCGCTCGTGCGAATTCGATCGCCGGTGCGACGAGCTCTGCCCACGGCAGCTTCCCAAACGCCTTGTGGGTGGTTGCGAGGCCGAGGATGGTGCCGGGAACCGCGCACGACGCTTCGCCGATGCGGAAGAGCTGTTTGGTCTCGTTGTCGCCGCCGAACCCGACGTCGACGGTCTTCATTGCGCCACCCCGGAGATGATCGAGGCCCAGGCCTGGTGTGGTGACGAAGAAGTCGGCGATGCGTGTTGATCGGTCGCGTGCCCGGTGGATGAGCATGAAGCCGCCGGAGCCTGGCCCGGTGAGTGGGCTTTCGGTGACGGCCGATGCGAAGGCGGCTGCGATGCAGGCGTCGACGGCGTTGCCGCCCTCGGCGAGCACGCGGGCTCCTGCTTCGGCGGTGAGCGGGTGCCCACCTGCGACCGCGCCTCTCATATCAGGAGCCTAACGGCCGATTACGTCGGCGACCTGCTGAGTCTTCCGCAAAGAACTTGCGGGAGACCAACGGAATCTTCACGAGATTCTCACCAGCTGTCGGCAAGGTGGAAGGGCAGGAAAGACAAAAACAATGCGTATCGGTCAGCAGACCTCAAAGTTTCTTGCGGCAGCGGTCGCCATTGCTGGCGTCGTGCTTGTCGTGTCCCGTCCGGACTTTCTTGGTGACCAAGCCGGCCGCACAGTGAACGCCTTCAGGAGCGCGAACCCGTTGTGGATCGCTGCTGCATTTGTCGCGTTTGCGCTCGGGTATGTGAGTTACGTCGGTTCTTGGCGTGCATCAGCCGCGGGGATGGGCATGAAGCTTGGGTTCCGCCCGACGCTCGCGCGGCTGGGCATCGGCTCGGTTGTGAACACGTTTGCGCCGGCGCGTGCTGGTGATGCGGTGAAGATCGCGCTGATGTCGGAGACGATGAGCGGCCCCGACAAGCTGTGGACTGCCGGCGGTGTGTACGCGGCGGTGGCGGCGTCGCGTGCGGCGGCCGTGACGGTGTTGACGCTCGTCGCGTCGTCGACTGGTCTGCTGCCTGCTTGGCCGGGGATGGTGATCGGTGCGGCGGTTGTGAGCGTTGCTGCTGCGGCGCGGTTCTCGACGCGGGCGCGGCGCTTCAAGCGTGCGGTGCATCTTGTTGAGGGGATCGCGGCGTTGACGCAGTCGCCGAGGCGCGGCGCGGTGTTGATCGGTTGGGCGCTTGCTACGACTGGCGCACGGATTTTGGCGGTCGCCGGGTTGGCGTCGGCCTTTGGGTTGCCTCGCCCGTTTCTTGTTGCGCTCCTTGTGGTGACGGCGCTTGACCTGTCGGGTGCGTTGCCGCTCACACCGGGCAATGTCGGTGTTGCGAGTGGCGCGGTGATGGTGGCGCTTGGCACGGTGGGGATTTCGGTGGCGGCGTCGCTGACGATCAGCGTTGCGGTGCAGGCGCTCGAGACGCTCGTGTCGCTTTCGGCGGGTGCGTTCGGCACGGTCTATCTCGCACGGCCGGTGACGATCCGCCCGTGGCTGATCCGTGCTGGCTCGCTTACTGCTGCAGGTAGTGCAGCTGCGCTGGTTGGCGCGGTTGTTATGCGCTTCGCCTAGGCGTTCTGCGGCGTTCTGAGCGGCTGGGCCGTCTCAACCCCGCTCCGTGTCCATGTTGGACGTGTCGGCGTGTTGGAGGGCTTCCTAGCGCCTCGGTGCTTCACGGTGGGACGGCGCGCGTTGGTGACCTGCCGCGGGTGCGACGGTTCGGTGTGCGGGTGGTGCTGGGGCGGCTAGTCGGTCAGGAACGAGGGCGGGGCGATGTCGCCGCTGCCGAAGCTCGTTCCTGGTGTGGTGAGGGTTGAGCGGCGGCGTTGGCCACCGAGCCCTGTTGCGACGACCGTGATCCAGATCTGGCCGGTGAGGCGTTCGTCGATCGTCGCACCGAAGATGATGTTTGTTTCGTCGGTGGCGGCGGCGCGGACGACTTCGGCTGCTTCGTTGACTTCGTAGAGCGAGATGTCGCTGCCGCCTGCGATGGAGAGCAGGATGCCGCGGGCCCCAACGATTTCGGTGTCGATGAGCGGGCTGCGGAGTGCGCGTTCGGCGGCTTCTTTGGCGCGGTTTTCGCCGGTTGCCATGCCGATGCCCATGAGTGCGGAGCCGGCGTCCTTCATGATCGTGCGGACGTCGGCGAAGTCGAGGTTGATGAGGCCGGTGTTGGTGATCAGGTCGCAGATGCCCTGGACGCCTTGGCGGAGCACGTCGTCGGCGATGCGGAACGCGTCGAGCATCGAGGTTGACTTGTCGAGCACCTCGAGGAGTCGGTCGTTCGGGATCACGATCACGGTGTCGCAGGCGGCGCGGAGTGCTTCAACGCCGAGTTCGGCCTGCTTCATGCGCCGGGAGCCTTCGAATTTGAACGGTGTGGTGACGATGCCGACGGTGAGCGCCCCAAGGTCGCGTGCGATCTTTGCGACGACTGGTGCTGCACCGGAGCCTGTGCCGCCGCCTTCTCCTGCGGTGACGAACACCATGTCGGAGCCGCGGAGTGCGCGCTTGATTGCGTCGTAGCTCTCTTCGGCGGCGAGCCGGCCGACTTCGGGATCGGCACCTGAGCCGAGTCCTTCGGTGAGTTCGCTGCCGATGTGGATCTTGGCGGGAGCGTCGCTCATTTGGAGCTGCTGAATGTCGGTGTTGACGGCGATGAAGTCGACCTGCGTGATGCCGGCGTCCATCATCCGATCAAGGGCGTTGAGGCCTGCTCCACCGACGCCGGCGACACGGATGACGGCGCCGTAGGCGGCTGCGTCGCGTGCGCGCTCGAGGCGTGCGGGGTTTTCGGGGAGCGGCTCGAGCCAGCGGGCTGCACGCTCGCGGGCGGTGTTTGACGGTTCGGGTTCGGCCGACGGGGTCGGCACGGCGCGGATCGGTTCGACTGGTGCGGGAGCTGCGGATTCGACGGTCAGCTGGTCGGCTGCTTCAGCCGAGAGCGACTCGATTTCGTTTGCCTGTGCTCGACGCTGCGCGGCTTCGGTCGCCTTAAAGAGCTCGGCGAGCGGACCTTCACGCAAGCTGGCGCGATTTCTCGCCACTGAGAACCTCCTTCGCCAGGTCGCGGTAGAGCGCGGCGGCTTCGCCGTCAGGCTCGTACGCGAGGACAGAGGCACCCTTGACTGGGGCCTCGGCGTAACGGACGGTCTTGCGAATACGGGTGTTGAAGACGACGTCGCCAAAGCTTTCGCGCAGGATCTCGTCTGCCTCGCGGGAGTGCGTGAGGCGCTTGTCGTACATCGTCGGGAGGATTCCGATGATGCCGACGTGCGGGTTGAGGTTCTCCCGCACGATCTGCAGCGTGTTCTGGAGCTGCGCGAGTCCGCGCAGCGAGAGATATTCGGTCTGCACCGGCACGATCACGCCTGTTGCTGCGACGAATGCGTTGATCGTCAGCAGGCCAAGCGACGGCGGCGTGTCGATCAGGATGTAGTCGTAGCGTTCACGGATCGGCTGGAAAGCCTTTTCGAGGGCGCGTTCCCGGCCGATCTGGCTCGACAGCGCAAGCTCGGCGCCAGCGAGGTCGATTGACGCGACGGCGAGATCGATCTCGCGGTGCGCAATCACCTCTTCGATCGGCATCCGGCTGACGAGCACGTCGAACATCGACTTCTCGATCGCATCGGGGTTCATGCCCTGCGACATGGTGAGGTTGCCCTGCGGGTCAAGATCGACCGCAAGCACGCGCTTGCCCATCTCAGCGAGCGCGACGCCAAGGTTCAGCGTTGTCGTCGTCTTTGCGACGCCACCCTTCTGGTTGGCGAGCGCAATGACCTGCGCGAACGCGTTGCCCTTCCCACCACGGGCGGGTCGGATGTTGGGACGCGGAAGCAAGCGGGCAACTGCCATGTAGTCGGCGTTTTCGGGTTGGACTACCTCATTCCTTCTCCGTTCGTGCACGAAGTTTCGAAACCGCTTCCTGCGCCCGCACGTCTCCTTCGGCCCTCGCCCACTCCTCCGCCTCCCGCACGAGTGCCCGCAACTCGACAAGAACGGTTGGCGCTGAGGCCTGCCCCGCTACGAGCGCATCGATGCGCTCGAGCCGTTCGAGCACGGGCTCAGCGACACGGTCGGGCGAGGCAGCGATCTCCATGCACCAACCGTACGGCGCAAGATGTAACGGCGCTGTCGCACGTTTGGATCGTTTGTGTAACGCGGAAGCTAGGCGGCGATTGACGCGGCGGCAGGCCGCGGGCGCACACCAAGCAACGTCTCGTCGAGCGCCTGCACAAGCTCAACGCGGTTCCCATGCAGCAGTGTCTCGACGAGCGCACGGCGGATCGCATCACGCGCGACCTTGTCGAGATGCTCCGCCCGCAACCGCTGCAAGAGATCGGCCCTCTCGGCGGTCTTCTCACCGAGCAGCACGGCACCACGGAGCGACGCGGCCCACCGGCCATCGTCGTTCCCGAGCAGCGACGTGAGGGCGTCGGCGAGTTGGCTGGAACGGAACGGCTCCTCGGCAAACAGGGAGAGCTCCCAGCGATCAAGCGCCTCGCCGAGCCCGCGGTCGCCGTCGGCAATCGTCAGCCGCGACCGGAGATCGGCGGCAAGGCGACCACGGAGCGAGTCGAGGCGGATCGATTCACCGCGCGGCTCGGTGGCAGCAATCGGTAGGAGCGGCGAGATGCGCAGCGGCCGAAAATCGAGGCGTTCGAACACAACCGGGCCCGCGGCAATCGCCCCTGCGGTTGCAAGGCGGAGCGCGGTGACGGCGTCGGCGAGTTCGCCGGCGGCGTCGGGTGGTTCGGCGTCGTGCGAGTCGAGCTCGCGCGTGAGTTCAAGAATGCAAAGACGGTCGACGTCGCGGCCGAACTCGGCGGGCATCAGCCCGCGCGCCTCGGGCCAGAGCGTCGAGACCTCGCCCGCAACGACGTGGCGGATGCGGATGTCGCCGCCAAGTTCAACGGGTGATCCGGCCTGTAGGCCGATCAGCGGTGCGATCGCGGCGTACGAGCGGTTGGTGCCAAAGAGGGCTGTTTCGATGTCGGCGTAGGCGTGGTCGAACGCGTCGTCTTCCCAGTCGAACCCGCCGCAGCGTTCGGCGACCGCCGAGAGCATCGGCAGGAGGATCGAACGGAACAGTGCATCGTCGGCGTCGGCGCTAAGCCCGCCCGTATGCCCTTTGGCGAAGATCGCGGCCGCAGGTTCGCGGCGCAGGTCGTCGATCGCGTTGCGTGTGTCAGGGAGCCGCCGGAGGGTCGGGGCCTGGTCGTCGATGAAGCCACGAACGAGCGGCCGGTACTCGTACAGCGACGGCCCTTCGCGCGTTGCGTGCTCCTCGAACGCGAACGGCAGCTCTGCCCCGCGCTCAACCGCGAATGCGGCGAGACAGTAGCGCCGGAGCGAGTCGTAGAGGTGCGGTGCGCGGTGTGCCACCCGTCCGATTTCCGCGCCGCGCGCCGGTCTCCTACCCCGCGTGTGCGGGAACCGACGGTTCAGGCCCGGGCTGGCAGGTTGGGCACCAGTAGGCGATCCGGTTGGCGTCGCCTTGCCCCCACGAGCGGATGGGCGTGCCGCAGCGGGTGCATGGCCTGCCTGCTCGGGCATGAGCCTGTTTCTGCGGCTCGCGCCCCGAGTCGACGGCGGCGCGCATGCGGTCGGCGGCGGCCTGCAGCACGAGCCGTCGCGTGGCTTCGTCGATGTCGCGGAGCCGGCGCCACGGCGATGTTTGGGTGTGCCACAGCGTTTCAGCCATCCACATGTTTCCGATGCCGGCGACGAGTTCTTGGTCTTGAAGCGTCTCGCCGAGGGTGCGTGTCTGGTCGGCCGCGCGAAGGCGGGTGAGCATCTTGTCGATGTCGGGTGGTGTGGCGAGGATGTCGGGCCCGAGCCGCGCGAGCGCGCGTGTGTGGAGTTCGAGAACGGGGCCGCCGTTGAGCACTCCCTCCCACTCGCTGGCGCGCAGGACGAGCCATGGTCGGCCGGTGATCTCGTCGGTGCGGCGACGTAGACGCCAGCTGCCGCTCATGCGGAGGTGTGAGCGGACGGTGATGCTGCCCGAGAAGCGGAGAATCAGGTTCTTGCCGAACGCGGTGACCGATTCGAGCGTGTGACCGTCGACCGTTTCGGCAACCCGGGTTGCTTGGGCGCGCGGGTGGATCGAGATCGCGTGGATCTGTTGGCCAACGAGCGGCTGGAGGGCGTTTGCCGCTCGGTGGAGGGTGTCGCCCTCTGGCATGGCGTCACGATAGGCGCTGCCCGTAGGCTTGCCGCATGGAGCGAAAGCGTGAGCGGGCAGCGGCGGCGGGAGCGTTGGCTGCGCTTGCGTGGGCGGCTGCGGAACCGTTCGACGAGGTTGTGTTGCGGACCGGCTATTCGGATGTGGCGTTGCTTGGCAAGAGCGTGACGCGAAGCTGGTTGTGGTGGCCGATCGGGATGGTGGCGCATGCCGCGAATGGGGCTGCGTTTGGGATTGGTGTGGCGGCCGTGGCCGGCCATTCGTCGTTGCCGGTGCGGAAGCTCGCGTTTCGGCTTGCGATGGTGGAGCACGTGCTGTCGTTTCCGTTCGCGGGTTTGGCTGATCGGAAGCATCCGGCGCGCGGGATGAAGGGTGTGAAGCCGGTGTTTACGTTCCGCGGGTTTGTGCAGGCGACGTGGCGGCACGCGTTGTTTGGTGCGGTGCTCGGGCGGCTCTTGGAGCACGCCGAGCGACGGTCACGCTCGTAGGACGACGCGTTTTGGCCCGGCGAGGAAGCCGGCTTCGATGAGGAGGGGGAGCGCGTCGCTTTCGGTGACGGCGACGCCATCGAACTTCTCGATGGCGAGCCGCTTGATCGATCCTTTGCGGACTTCTTTGACGACGGCAGCGAGGACGGGCCGGAGCCAGCTTTCGTCTGGGTCGCGCAGCGGCATCAACGTCTTGCCGCCACGTTCGATGTAGAGCACTGCTTCGCCGCCGTCGAGCACAACGTGCGCCCCTGCGACACGTGCGGCGCGAGCACCTTCACGTTTGGGCCAGGGGATCGCGGCCCCGTACGGCTGGGCGGGGTCGGCGGCGGCGATCACGACGGGGAGATCGTCGTCGTCGCGTTCGCGGAGTTCGCGGATGCGTTCGACTGCGCCACCGAGCGCGAATTGGGCACCACCGAGGCCTTCGACGAAGTAGCCGCGGCGGCAGAGACCGAGCGTTTCGAGCGCGCGGAGCTCGGCGTAGACGGCGCCGTACCCGCCCGGGATCCCTTCGGAGCGGACGCCGTCGCGCGTGACGATGCCGTGCCGCTCGAGGAGTAGCTCAGCGAGCGCGCGGCGGTCGGGCGGCGCGGCGAACAGCTTCTCGACGCGTGACCAGCGCCCCTGGGTGGCGGTGATCGTCGAGGCGCGTCGCCGCGAGAAGCGGCGTGGTCGCCGTTCGGCTCGCGGCACCCCGTTGCGGCGACCGGCACGGAGTGGCGTCCAGGCGTCGTTTGTCACCTCACCTGCCCACACGAGATCCCAGAGCGCGGGCAGCACTTCTTCGTCGGCAAGCCCTGTCTCTTCGATGAGGTCGTGGAAGAAGAGCGCGCTGCGATCGAGAGCTGCCCGAAGCTTGTCGTGGAGTTCGCTTTCGGGCGCGGCGAGCCCGGGGACTTTGCCGAGCACGCCGGCGTCTTCGCGGAAGTAGAGCGCGACGCGGTCGAGACCGGCCCCTACCCAGACGACTTCGCCCGAGGCGCAGAGTGCGTCGAGGTGTTCTGGGCGATAGTCGGGGACGCGCCTCGGCAGGATCTCGGTTTCCCAGAGGGCGACCGGCAGGGCGAGCGCCTGCAGCGGCACGAGTGCTTCGCGGAGCGTGGCGCGGCGGTCGACCCCATGCCAGCCCGGGAGGAAACGTGCGAGCGCGGCGTGTTCGACGGGCTCGACTTCGCGGCGGAGTGCGGCGAGCGAGGCGCGGCGGAGGCGGCGGAGGACGTCGGGGTCGCACCATTCGCGTTCGGTTCCCCCTGGGCGTAGCTCGCCGCGAACGAGCAGTTCGGCGCGTTCGAACTCGACGAGTAGCGGGCCGACGTCGCGCCCGAATCGATCGTTGGCATCGCCCGTCGTGAACGGGCCTCGACCCTTGGCGTAGCGAAGGACGAGTTGCCGCAGCGACTCCTCCCCACCTTCAAGGAACGCGTCGGGCAGACCGGATGGCGGCATGACGCCGAGGGCGTCGCGGTAGCGGCCTGCGTCTTCGGCGGCGATCAGCGCCTCGGCCCCGGCGATGCGGACGATGACGGCGCGGCGTTCCTGAACGAGGGGCGCAGCGAGCTCGGGGTTGTATTCGCCTTCGCGGAGATCGCCCCGAACCCGGAGAACGTCGTGGAGTTCGTCGGGTGTGCGTGGATCGCCTCGGAGTGAGCGTTCGACGTCGGCGACCGCGTCGGCATCGAGCAGGTCGCGGAGCTCTTCTTGGCCGAGAAGCTCGCGGAGGAGGTCACGGTCGAGCGAAAGAGCTTGCGCGCGCCGTTCGGCTGGCGGCGTGTCGTCTTCGTACATGTAGCTCGCCACGTAGTCGAAGAGCAGCGACGAGCTGTAGGGCGACGCGCTGCCCGTCTCGACTTCGACGACGTCGATCGTGCGCGTTTGGATGCCGGTGAGCAGGCTCTTGAGCGCGGGGAGATCGAAGACGTCTTGCAGGCACTCGCGGTAGGTCTCGAGGATGACCGGGAACGAGCCGTATCGCCGCGCGACCTGCAGGAGCGACTGGGCCTTGAGCCGCTGCTGCCAAAGCGGGGTGCGCTTGCCGGGTGCCCGGCGCGGGATCAGAAGTGAGCGGGCGGCGTTCTCGCGGAAGCGCGCACCGAAGAGGGCCGTGTCGCCGAGCTCGTGGACGACGAGGTCTTCGAGCTCGGCTGGGTCGATGACGAAATCTTCGGCGCTTGGTGGCGTGTCGGCGTCGGGGAAGTGGAGCGCGATGCCGTCGTCAGACCAGATCGCCTGGGCGGTGATGCCTTGCGATTCGCGCAACCGGGCTGCGAGCGCCATGCCCCACGGGGCATGCACCCGGCCGCCGAACGGCGAGAGGATGCAGACGCGCCAGTCGCCGATCTCGTCACGGAACCGCTCGACGACGATCGTGCGGTCGGACGGGACAACCCCGGTGGCGGCGCGCTGGTCGCTGAGGAACGCGAGCAGGTTGCGGGCGGCGCGCTCGTCGAGCGAGTACTCGTCTTGCAGCCGGTCGAGTGCCTTCTCGTCGGAGAGCGCCGAGAGCTCGCGGGCTGTGCGGCCGATCTTCTGGCCAAGCTCGTAGGGGCGCCCCACTCCTTCGCCGCGCCAGAACGGCACCGCTCCCGGCACACCCGGGGCCGGCGAGACGAGCACGCGGTCGCGCGTGATCTCTTCGATGCGCCAACTGGATGCGCCGAGCAGGAACGTCTGCCCCACGCGCGCCTCGTAGACCATTTCTTCGTCGAGCTCACCAACTCGACTGCCACCTTCGACGAGGAAGACGCCGTAGAGGCCACGGTCGGGGATCGTTCCGGCGTTTGTGACGGCGAGGCGGCGAGCACCTTCGCGCGCCCGGATGATGTCGCCCGTGCGATCCCAGATGATTCGTGGGCGCAGCTCCGCGAACTCGTCGGACGGATAGCGCCCCGCGAGCATGTCGAGAACGTTTTCAAGCTGTGCTCGCGAGATTTCGGCGAAGGGATAGGCGCGCTTGACGAGCTCGTGGAGCTCACCGACCGAGATCTCTTCGTCGGCGGAGATCGCGACGATCTGCTGGGCGAGGACATCGAGCGGGTTCCGCGGGATGACTGTCTCTTCGATGTCGCCCGCCCGCATCGCCCGCGCGACGACCGCGGACTCAAGAAGGTCGGCCCGGAACTTCGGGAAGATCCGCCCCTTCGAGACGGCGTGCAGTTCGTGCCCGGCGCGACCGATGCGCTGCAGCCCGCGCGCAACTGACTTGGGTGACTCGATCTGAATGACGAGGTCGACCGCACCCATGTCGATGCCGAGCTCGAGCGACGAGGTTGCAACGAGGCACGGGATGCGACCGGCTTTGAGGTCTTCCTCGACGATCACGCGTTGCTCGCGCGCGAGGCTGCCGTGATGAGCGCGGGCGATGTCGGCCTCAGCTAGCTCGTTGAGTCGCAGCGCGAGCCGTTCGGCAAGGCGACGGTTGTTGACGAAGACAATCGTGGAGCGGTGCTCCTGGACAAGCTTGAGCAGCTCGGGGTACATCGACGGCCAGATCGAGGCACCCGCGAACTCGGTCGACCCGTCGGTGACCTGCCCGTCGTTCTGCACAGGATGCGACATCGCGGCGGTTGACCCGAGCTCGCGAAGATCCTCGACCGGGATGACGACCTGCAGGTCGAGCTCCTTGCGCGTGCCCGCGTCGACGAGCGTGATGTCGCGGCCACCCGAGACGAACTTGCCGATCTCTTCAAGCGGACGCTGCGTGGCCGAGAGCGCGATGCGCTGTGGCGGCGTGTGGGTGATGCGTTCGAGCCGCTCGAGCGAGAGCGCAAGATGTGAGCCGCGCTTGGTGCCTGCGAGCGCGTGGACTTCGTCAAGGATCAGCGTGTCGATCGTGCGCAGGCTCTCGCGCGCGGCCGAGGTGAGCATGAGGAAGAGCGACTCGGGCGTCGTGATCAGGATGTCGGGCGGCTCCTTCGCCAGATCCCGTCGCTCGCGTGGCGAGGTGTCACCGGTGCGAACGCCGACACGCAACCCTGATTGCAGCCCCGCGAGCGGACCGCGCAGGTTGCGCTCGATGTCGTAGTTGAGCGCCTTGAGCGGCGAGACGTACAGCACCCGCAGCCCCTCCCCAGGCGTCGCCGTCAGCCGATCGATCGCCGAGAGGAACGCTGTGAGCGTCTTGCCCGAACCCGTCGGCGCCTGGATCAACACATGCCCGCCCGCAGCGATCGCGGGCCACCCGAGTGTCTGCGGCGGTGTTGGCCCCTCGAACGCGTTCTCGAACCATTTCCGAGTGGCTGGTGAGAACGATGCGAGCGGATCCATGCGTCCAGACTACAGCCCTTTACGACACCGAACAAGTGTTCGTTTTGGACATCTTGCGCCTACCTTTACGATGGTTTGCAGATGCCCGTCGCGCTCTACTTCACGAACGATCAACAGGCCTGCGAACTGCTTGCTGCCGACCCGTTTGCGCTGCTTGTTGGCTTCGCGATCGACCAGCAGGTGACCGTGCAGAAGGCGTTCGAGGGTCCGTACGTGTTGAAGAACCGGATCGGAACGCTCGACCCGAAGAAGCTCGCGAAGCTCGACCTCGAGGACGCGTTCCGCGAGAAGCCCGCCATCCACCGCTTCCCGGGCGCGATGGCCAAGCGGGTGCAAGAGCTCGCCGCAGTAGTGACCGAGGACTATGCGGGCGACGCTTCGAAGATCTGGACGGAGGCGAAGGACGCCGCCGACCTCAAGCAGCGGCTCGAATCGCTGCCAGGGTTTGGCGAGATGAAGGTGCGGACGATCTCAGCCGTCCTGGCCAAGCAGTTCGGCGTGAAAGCTGCCGAGCCGCTGGCACCGAACCACATGAGCTTGGGCGATGTCACCTCGCCCGAGTTCCTGCTCGAGTATCAGGCGAAGAAGGCTGCGAAAAAGGCGGCCATGCGCGCCGCCGCGAAGAACTAGGCGCTTGCCGCTTCGAGCGCCGCGAGCGCAGGCGCGAGCGACGGCCCGCCGTCCAACACGGGAGCCCAGAGGTCGCCGCGTTCCTCGTACCGCGCGGTGGCAACGGCCATCGTGAAGTCGCGCGGGGTGATCGCCTCGGTGAGCTCGTCCCACGCGAGGGGCGTCGACACGGGGGCGCCCGGCTTCGGCCGCACCGAGTAGGCCGACGCGATCGTCTTGCCCCATCCGTTCTGGCGGTGGTCGATCAGCGCGCCGGTGCGCTTCTTCTTCAACCATTGCGTCGTCGCCTCGCCCGGGTATGCCGCCTCGATGCGACGGCCGAGCAGCTCGGCGAAGCGGTAGGTCTCCTCGAAGGTCGCGCCGCCGTCGATCGGCGCGACGACATGAATGCCGTCGGCGCCACTCGTCTTCACGTAGGCGGGAAGGTCGAGGGCAGCGAGCGCTTCACGGATCAGGTGAGCGACCCGCACACCCTGCGCGAAGCCGCCGGGGTCTTCGGCCGGGTCGAGGTCGAACAACACGAAGTCGGGGCGGTCGGGCGTCTCAACCCGCGAGTACCACGCGTTCATATCGATGCAGTGCATCTGCACCATCCAGAGGAGCGCCTCGCGCGAGTCGACGATCGGGAAGTCGACCATCCGTGTGCCGCCCTCGCGGGGGAAGGTCTGGAACGTGTGGGTGCGGATCCAGTCGGGGATCCCCTTGGGTGCCTGCTTCTGGAAGAACGCGTCGCCCGCGATGCCCTCGCGCCAGCGCTTCATCGTGAACGGGCGATCGCGCAGGTGCGGGATGATCGCTGGCGCGATGCGCTCGTAGTAGGCGAAAAGGTCGCCTTTGGTGATCCCGTCGTCGGGAAAGAGCACCCGATCGGCGCTTGAGAGCTTGACCTCGTGGGGCGCGGCCACCTCGTGAGTGTAGGAGCCGGGCGTGTCCCCTGGTGGCTAGGCTCGCAGAGTGATTCTCGAAAACGGGTTGATTCGCACGATGGATCCGCAGGTGCCGACGCAGCGGGCACTCGCGATTGCCGACGACAAGATCGCCGGCGGCGTCGGTGTCCATGAGCGCGCGCTTGCCTCACCCGAGGTCGTTGATCTTGGCGGACGGGTCGTCCTCCCAGGCTTCACCGACTCGCACGTGCACTTCCCCACCTGGGCGCTCGCGCAAACGCAGATCGCGCTCGACGGGTGCACGTCGCTCGACGAGGCGATCGCCCGAGTCGCAGGGGCGCCGCGCACGCCCGGTCGCGTGATCCGCGGCTACGGCTGGCGCAGCGGCGACTGGCCGGGCGGCCGCGAGCCGACGAAGGAAGATCTCGACGCGGTGACGGGCGACACGCCCGCCGCCCTGATCGCGAAGGATTACCACTCGCTGTGGCTCAACTCGGCTGCGCTCGCTCTCGCGGGCGGCGACCTTGAGCGCGACGGTGGCGTCGTCGAGCGCGACGCCAACGGCGAACCGACGGGCGTGCTCCGCGAGGAGGCGGCCTGGCAGTTCAAGGAGGCGCACCTCGTGGTGCCCGACGACGAGTACGTCGAGGCGATGCGGCTCGGCATTCGCCTTGCCAACAGTCGCGGCGTCACGGCCGTGCACGACAAGGACGGCTGGCTCGGCGCGATCCGCATGTGGCAGCGCCTCGACGCGATGAGCCACCTGAACCTCCGCGTCTGGCAGTCGATCCCGCACGCGATGCTCCCCCACGCCAAGGAGCTCGGGCTGATCTCGGGCTTCGGCGGCCCGAACCTGCGCCTCGGCTACCTGAAGGTGTTCATGGATGGGACGCTCGGCTCGCAGACCGCCTGGATGCTCGACGGCTCAGGCGTCGTGATCACGAGCGGCGAAGAGCTTGCCGAGATCATCGTCGCGGGAGCCGAAGCGGGCTTCCCCGTCTCTGTCCACGCGATCGGCGATGGCGCAAACCGCGCCGCACTCGACGCGTTCGAGAAGACCCGCGACACGTGGGTGCCACGCGGCCTTCGCCACCGGATCGAGCACGCCCAGGTGCTCGCCCCTGAGGACATTGCGCGGTTCGCCGCGATCGGTGTTGCCGCCTCGGTGCAGTTCACGCACGCGACGTCCGACCGTGATCTCGCCGAGCGTTACTGGGGAGACAAGGTGGCGGGCGCCTACGCGTTCCGCTCGCTGCTCGACTCGGGCGCGGTGCTCGTGAACGGCTCCGACGCACCGATCGAGGAGCTCGATCCGCTCGCTGGCATCCGCGCCGGCGTGCGCCGCACGAGCGACGACCGCCCGGCCTGGCAGCCGCAGGAGGCACTCACCGTGCACCAGGCGTTCGAGGCGACCTGCACGACGCCCGCCTGGCTTGAAGGTGCCGAGCGCCGCCGCGGCAAGCTGATTCCCGGGCAGTACGCCGACCTCGTGGTGCTCGACCGCGACCCGTACGAGGATCTCGACGCGCAGGTCGTGGCGACGATGATCTCGGGCCGCTGGGTTCACAACCCGCCGCCCTGGGGCTAGGCCACCAACCCTTTTTCGGGGTCGTGAAACGAACGTGGTGCCGGCCGAGATGAGCATGTCCAAATTGGTCAAGTTGACCAACTTGACCAATCGTTCTACGATCTGACCATGGCCACCCTGCTTCCCGAGCGCCAGTTCTCCGAGGCGAAGTCGGGTCTCTCGGAACTCATGAACGATGTCGTTCATCGCCACCGCCCCCAGGTGATCCGTCGACATACGCGCGACCGCGCGCTGCTCGTGCGCTCCGACGACGCGCTGCGCTGGCTCGGCGGCTTCCGACTCGATCTGATCACGATCTTTGACCCTGGACACGTAAGCGTCGTCGCTCAACCTCTCGGGGTGATCGGAATTGGAGCCTCACTCGACGAGGCGTTGGACTCTCTCGTTGAGAACATTCGCGCGTACACGGAGGCGTACTTCGCGTCCGAGTTCCAAGTGCCCGACCATCAGCCGTATCTGTTGCGGTTTGCGCTCACTGATCCCGAGCACCATCGAGCGCTTCTTGACGACGACATCGAGGACGACCTCGCGCGCAACCGTCAGGCCACCCACGCAGAGTGACCCCGCCGTCTCCCGTCCCGACCTGGGAGGACATCGACAGGTTCTGCCGCGCCGACGGATGGGAACCGAGACGCAGCACGGATCACAAGTTCTGGACGAAGGTGCTCCCTTCGGGTGAGGGGCTCAGCACCCATCGCTCGTTCTCGGCAAGCGCAGAGATCAGCGACGGACTCTTCGCACACATCCTGCGTTCGCAGCTTCGCGTTTCGCGCGAGCAGTTCTGGCAGACGATCCGCTCGGGCAAGCCAGCTTCTCGAACGAGCGCGGCAGCTCTCGATCCGGCCCCACCCGAACACCCAACTTGGGTCGTTGTTGGACTTCTCCGCCACGGATTGACGAACGACGCGATCGCGGCGATGTCGCCTCGTGACGCGCGAGAAGCACTTGAGCGCCTCTGGGCTGAAGCCCCCTAGCGCTACTTTCGGCGCTTGCGGCCGGGACGGTCGGGCACGGGGCCGCCGTCGACGATCGCGCCGGGCACGTCTTCCATCAGCCACCGGGCGAGCGGCTCGTTGTCGAGCGCTCGCCGCGCGCCCGACATTCCGATTGCACGCAGGTTCGCCGCGTGCGCGTCGGACGACACGACGTGGGCGCAGCCGAGCTCGAGTAGCCGGAATGCGGTCGCCTGCGGCTCATGTCCGAACCGGCCATCGACCGACCCGGCCGTGAGCTGCACGAGCACGCCCGCATCGACGACCGGCTCGACGAGGGTTGGGTCGTCTTGCACGCGCGGGTTGCGCTCGGGGTGCGCGAGCACCGGCGTCACGCCCTCGGCGATCAACGCGCCCAACCGCTCGGCCATGTCGGCAGGCCAGCCGAAGTAGGGCGTCTCGACGAGCAGGTACTCGGGGTTGCCGCCGAGCGCGAACTTCTTCAGCTCATCGAGCGGCCGCTCCAGCTCGGGCAGCGCGACCTCGCCACCCGGCAGCACGCGGATCAGGTCGCCCACCTCGGCCCGCACGAGCGCGAGCTTCACCTGCATCTGGGCCGCGGTCGTCGGGTGGTCGTCACGAACGTGCGGCGTTGCGACGATCGTCGTGATCCCGTCGGCGACGGCGTCGTGGCAGATCGCGATCGAGCCGTCGATTCCCTCCGGCCCGTCATCCAGGCCAAAGAGGACGTGACTGTGGATGTCGATCATCCCCACGTCAGAACCTCCGCCCCGCGTGCGCCGAGGGCTTAGAGCCCGGCAAGCTCGCGGAAGAGCTCTTTCGCCGTCTCGATCCCGAGAGGGACGTAAGCGGCGGGAAGGTTTTCGTTCGGTGAGTGGATCTGCGCGTCGGGCAGGCTGAACCCAGTGATGATCGTGTCGATGCCCTTGTCGGCAAGCGCGGGCACGATCGGCAAGGTGCCGCCGGTGCGGATGAGCGCCGGGCGCCGCCCCAAGACGCGCTCGAACGCGTTCAACCCAAGCTGGATTGCCCGCGCATCGGGCGCCATGATCCCCGCGGGTGCGGCAGACCAGCGCTCGACGGTCAGGTCGGCACCCTCGGGCGCCGCCTCGCGCAGCAGTCGCTCGACCTCAGGCGCGATCTCTTCGACCTTCTGGCCAGGCGCAAGCCGGATCGACAGGTTCGCGACGGCCTCGACCGGCAGCACCGTCTTCTGTAGGTGCGGCGAGCCCGACTCGACACCGTTCACGTCGAGCGACGGCTCGGCGAACGTGCGGCGATAGAACTCTTCTGCGGCTGCAGCATCGGCAGGACGCGCCCCGGCGACTCCAAGCTCGTCGGCTCCCACCGGCAGCTCGGCCCAGCCGGCGAGCTCCTCGGCGGTCGGCGGCACGATCCCCTTGCGCAGCGCGTCGACGAGGCGCCCGTCCTTCGCGACGATGCCGTCGAGCGTGCGCACGAGCGCGTGCACGGCGTTGAGCGCCGCTCCGCCGTACATGCCGGAGTGGAGATCTTTCTCGCCCGTACGGAGCGTGAGGTGGAAGTAGATGAGGCCGCGCGTTGCGATGTTGAACGCGGGGATGCCCTCGCGGATCATGCCGCTGTCGAAGATGATCGCTGCGTCGGCGCCGCGCTCGTCGGCCTCGAGGAACTCGACGATCGAGTGGCCGCCGGTCTCCTCTTCACCGTCGCAGCAGAACCGCACGTTGACGGGCAGCTCGCCCGCAACGGCCAGGTCGCGCGCGGCGGCAAGCAGCAGGTAGAGCTGACCCTTGTCGTCTGCGGCGCCGCGGCAGTAGAGCTTGCCGTCGCGGATCGTCGGCTCGAACGGCGGGCTGTCCCACAGCTCAAGTGGCGCGGCCGGCTGCACGTCGAAGTGGCCGTAGACCATGATCGTCGGCGCCGAGTCGGCCGACGTCGACGCGCGCAGCTCGCCGATCGCGAGCGGCTGGCCGTGCCAATCGATCAGGTCGCAGGTGCCGCCAGCGGCGCGCACGAAGTCGCAGAGCCACTCGCCGGCGCGGATGACGTCGCCAGCGCGCTCCGGGTCGGCGGAGACCGACGGGATGCGCAGCCATTCGGCGAGTTCGTCGAACCAGGGCTCGGACATGCAGGCGAGTCTAGAGGCTTCATACACTGCTCGCATGTACACACCAGCGCACTTTGCGGTGGATGACGAGACAACGCGCGCCTTCCTCTCCCAGATCGAGGCTGCCGACCTCGTCACGCCCACCGCTGACGGCCTCGTCGCGACCTTCCTCCCGCTGCTCTTCGACCCCACCCGCGGCGCCCGCGGCTCGCTGCTCGGCCACGTCGCGCGCAAGAACGACCACTGGCGCGCCGAGCCCACCACCGAGTCGCTTGTGATCGCCTACGGCCCCGACGCCTACGTGAGTCCCGGCTGGTACGCGACGAAGAAGGAGCACGGCCGCGTCGTCCCCACCTGGAACTACACGACCGCCCACATCTATGGCCGGCTGCACATCCATGACGACCCGGCGTGGGTTGACGACATCGTGCGCCGCCTCACCACGCGCCACGAGGCTCACCGCGAGCACGCCTGGAGCGTCGACGACGCACCCGCCGACTTCCACGCGGGCCAGCTGCGCGCGATCGTGGGCGTCGAGCTTGTGATCACGCGCGTCGAGGCGAAGTTCAAGCTGAGCCAGAACCGCCCAGCCGCGGATATCGACGGCGTCATCGCCGGCCTCACGGCCGAGGGCGACCCTGCGAGCGCCGCGTTGGTTGAGAGATACCGGCGGTCTGAACAGCCTTAGAGACTTTGATCTTCAGGAGGTCTCGGCGATACAGGCTTCGTCGACAGGGGCGGCAAGGATGGCGTTAGTCGAGGACGCAGGGAGTGTTGATAGCAGCGCTATCGACACGACCGAGGACGACGAATCACGTCATCCGGGCCGCTCATGGCGACACAAGCTCCCGTGTCGCCGGGCCCTCCGTGAAATGCCGCCACCGCGCCCCTCCCAGCGGAAGGGGCGCGGAAGCGACGGAGAGTGCTAGGCCACGTCGCGAAGCTTCTGCGACTCAGAGAGTGCGCGGAGCTTCTTGAGCGACTGGTTTTCGATCTGGCGGATGCGCTCGCGTGTGACGTTGAACGCGCGGCCGACCTCGTCGAGCGTGCGGGGCTGCTCGCCGTTCAGGCCGTAGCGGAGTTCGAGCACGCGGCGTTCTCGCTCGCCGAGCATTGAGAGCGCGCGGGTGAGCGCTTCGTTGCGCATGGTCACCGAGGCGACCTCGTCGGGGAGCGGTTCCGATTCGTCTTCGATGAAGTGTCCGAAGGTGGACTCGTCGTCTTCGCCGACCGGCTTTTCGAGCGAGACCGGGGTCTGCGCGGAGCGGCGGATCGCTTCGACTTCTTCGATCGTCATGTCGATTTCGGCTGCGATCTCGATTGCGGTGGGTTCGCGGCCGATTTCGCTTCGGAGCTTGCGTTCGGCCCGCAGGATCTTGTTGAGCTTCTCGACGACGTGAACGGGCATGCGGATCGTGCGGCCTTTGTCGGCGAGTGCGCGCGCGACGGCCTGGCGGATCCACCACGTTGCGTATGTGGAGAACTTGAAGCCCTTGCGGTAGTCGAACTTCTCTGCGGCGCGTACGAGGCCGATGGTGCCTTCCTGAATGAGGTCAAGGAATGGCAGGCCTTGGTTGCGGTAGCGCTTGGCGATGGAGACGACGAGGCGCAGGTTGGCTTCGACCATCTCTTGCTTGGCACCGTGGTCGCCGCGCTCGATGCGCTTGGCGAGCTCCACTTCTTGTGCTGCGGTCAGCAGGCTGACCTTGCCGATGTCCTTCAGGAAGAGCTGAAGAGAGTCAGTCGAGATTTCGATCTCGATCGCTTCCTCTTCCTCGGGGACATACGGGTCTGCCGGCTTGAAATCTTCGGCGGGATCCAACTCGGCGGCGGCCGCGTCGAACTCCGGCTCCTCCTCTTCGTCGAAGACGACTGCTTCGACTTCGTCCTCTGCTACGCCCATCCAACCCCTCCCGTGTGCCCGCGGCCCCTAATCCGCGGATGCGGAACTGTTGCACCAGCAGCGGACGGACGCAAACCCAACTGTTACGACCCGGTTGTTGTTGTTCCTGCTTGGGTTGTTGGGGCGGGTGCGGAGAGCTTGGTGACGAAGGCTTGTGACTGGGTGCCGAGGTCGGTTTTCGGGCCGAGCGCGACTGCCTTTTTGAACTGGGCGATGGCGGGGTCGCGCTGTCCTGTCCACACGAGCAGGAGGCCGATGTAGAAGCGCACGGCCTGGCTTTGCGGGAACTTCTTGGTCAGCGGGCCGAGGTGGGAGAAGGCGGGTGTGATGTTGTCTTTGTCCCACAGGCCGATGGCGGCGGCGACTTGTGCGTCGGGGTTTGTTGGCTCGGCGGCGGCGGCCTTCGACCAGATGGCGGCGGCGGAGTGGCGCTTGCCTTGGGCCTGCAGCAGCGCACCTTGGGTGAGGAGCTTGTCGGCGGTTGCGGGCCGGAACGGCGGGTCACCCGGGAAGTAGTTCGGGTGGAGCAGGCTGTCGGCGTTCACTTCGATCTGGGTGTCGCGCCCGAGCTTCTTCGCGCGTTCGAGGGTGGCGCCAGCCTCGTTGCCGTACCCACCCCACAGGAGTGCGACGCCGAAGGTGAACTGCACCTCGGGGTCGCCTTGGTACTGGCGGGAGAGCAGCAGCATCTTCTCGAGCGTCCCTTTCGGCCACGTCTTGTAGGCGGCGCGGATCTGGGCCGCGGCGGGTGTGACAAGGCGGGTTGGGATCGGCGGCTTGCCGGCGATCGGTTCAGGCTGCGTGGGCGTTTGCCGGGTCGCGAGGGTGATCAGCACAACCCCCGCGGCGGCTGCCACAGCGAGCAGCACGGCAGCGATCAGGACACTCTTTTTTGACGTCATGTGAGATGACGGTAGCGGGAAGGGTGTCGGAGTCACTATCGTTTGTATAGGAGATGACGAGTTACCGAGATCACCTGGCCGAGATCAAGGCCGCTATCCGTGAGGTTTCTGCCCGTGAGGCGCAGGACATTGTGGGTGCGACTTGGGTCGATGTGCGCGAGCGCGACGAGTGGGAAGAGGGTCATATCCCCGGCGCGATCCATATCCCGCGAGGGTACCTGGAGAGCCGTATCGAGGGCGTCGTACCCGACCGCTCCACGCAGGTTGTCGTGTCGTGCCAGTCGGGGGCGCGTTCTGCGCTTGCCGCAAAGACATTGCTCGACATGGGCTACACCGATGTCGTCTCGCTTGAGGGCGGCTTCACCGATTGGAAGCGCAATGGCTTCGAGATCAAGCTGCCGAAGACGCTCAGCCCTGAGCGTCGCGCGCGCTACTCGCGTCATCTGCTGATTCCGGAGATTGGCGAGGAAGGGCAGATGAACCTGCTCGACTCGCGTGTGCTGCTGATCGGTGCCGGCGGTCTCGGCTCCCCCGCGTCGCTCTACTTGGCGGCGGCGGGTGTGGGCACGCTCGGGATCATCGATGCCGACATCGTCGATGAGTCGAACCTGCAGCGCCAGATCGCGCATTCGCTGAACACCCTCGGCCAGCCGAAGGTCGATAGCGCGAAGAAGACGATCGAGGCGTTGAACCCTGACGTGAACGTGAAGACCTACCGTGAGCGTCTCACCTCGGAGAACATCGACCGGATCCTCGACGACGGCTGGGACGTGATCCTCGACGGCGCCGACAACTTCCCCACCCGCTACTTGGTGAACGACGCGTCGGTGTGGCGAAACATTCCGGTGGTTCATGGGTCGATCTATCGCTTTGAGGGTCAGGTGACGGTGTTCAAGCCGCACGATGGCCCGTGCTACCGCTGCCTCTATCCGGAGCCCCCGCCGCCCGAGCTTGCACCGTCGTGCTCGGAGGGTGGCGTGCTTGGCGTGCTGCCGGGGATCATCGGTTCGTTGCAGGCAAGCGAGGCGCTCAAGCTCGCGGGCGGCTTTGGCGATCCGCTGGTTGGCCGCCTAGTGCTCTTCGATGCGCTCCACACCGAGTTCGACGAGGTGAAGATTCCGCGCAACCCGAACTGCCCGGTCTGCGGCGATCATCCGACGATCACCGAGTACATCGACTACGTGGAGTTCTGCTCCCGGTGAGCACCGTGCGTGTTCCCCCGGTGCTGCGCCAGGAGGCGGGCGGTGCGCGTGAGGTCGCGGCTGATGGCGCGACGGTGCGTGAGCTGCTCGAGGATCTGACGCTCAAGCTGCCTGCCCTTGGCAACAAGGTGTATGAGGCGGGCGAGATTCGGCCGTACGTGAACATCTATGTCGATGGCGAGGACGTGCGGATGCGCGGCGGCCTCGACGCCCCGGTGACCGATGCGTCAACCGTGGTGCTTCTGCCCGCCATGGCGGGCGGCGATGGTCGCTGACGATCTTCTTGGCCTAATCGGCAACACCCCGCTGGTGGCGTTGCACCGGCTGTCGCCTCCTGGCCGCACGATCTACGCGAAGCTCGAGGGGCAGAACCCGACGGGGTCGGCGAAGGATCGGATCGCCTTGAAGATGGTCGACATGGCGAACCTGGAGCCGGGCGCCGAGCTGCTTGAGCCCTCGAGCGGCAACACGGGTATCGCGCTGGCGCTCGTCGCGAAGCTGCGTGGCCACAAGCTGACGGTGGTGATGCCGGCGAACTCAACCAAGGAGCGCCGCCAGATTCTTGAGCTCTACGGCGCGACGATCATCGACTCGCCCGCCGACCAGGGCTCGAATGGCGCCGTGCGCTTGGCCCAGCAGATCGCGGCCGAGAACCCGAAGTACACGATGCTCTTTCAGTACGAGAACGAGGGCAACCCGCTTGCGCACTACGAGGGCACGGGCGCCGAGATCGTCAGAGACCTCCCCCACGTCGACGCGTTTGTCGCGGGCCTCGGCACCGGCGGCACCCTGATGGGCACCGGCCGCAGGTTGCGCGAGGCGTTCCCGAACATCGTGATCGCCGCGGCAGAGCCGATGCTTGGCGACCCGGTGATGGGACTCAGGTCGCTCGACGACGGCTACGTGCCGCCGATCCTCGACATCAGCTTGCTCGACCGCAAGATCCTCGTGTCGAACACCGAGAGCGTCGTGGCAGTCCGCGCGCTGCTCGACAAGGAGGGCATCTTCGGCGGGGTCTCGGCCGGCGCGGCCGTGCATGTCGCCCGCAAGATCGCGAACGAGCTGCCCGAGGGTTCGACCGTCGTCACCGTCCTCGCCGATGCTGGCTGGAAGTACCTGTCGGCCGACTTCTGGAACGAGGACGACGTCGAAGAGTCAATGGAACGCACGCTCTGGTGGTGACATGAACCTGACGATCTCCCAAGCGATCCGCGACGAGCTGCACCAGCACGCCGCCGACGAGGCCCCGAACGAGTGCTGCGGCGTCATCGTCTTCAAGGACGGCACGGCCGAGCGCTACGTCAGGGGCACGAACAAGCTTGCGAGCCCGTACCGCTACGAACTTGAGATCGACCCGGAGGTCTGGTTTCTCGAAGACGACGGCTACGACCTCGCCGTTTTCCACTCCCATCCCGAAACAGAACCGCGCCCGTCGAAAACCGATCGCGAACTCGCCGGCCTCTGGTCAGGCAAGCCGTTCCTGATCTACGGGCTGGCGCTGCGGGAGTTGCGGGCGTGGAAGATCGCGCGGGACGAGGTTGAGGAGATCGAGCTGCTCGACTAGGACAGGCGCCGCGGCGACCTACAACGACATGACCCACGACCTGCTCATCAGCTGCTGGCTCGCAGCCGACGGCGCAGCCGACGCAATGGTCGACGGTCGCTCCGCAATGGAAGCCGCAGCCGAGGCGATCAACATCCGGTTGAACGAATGGCTCAGCATCGGCGCCGAACCACTCACCGCCGACGCGATCCACTAGTCGCACCGACTAACCGCCCGACGAACGGCCGGGCGGTTCGCTCAGTCGAGCAGGTGTGCGAGCTCAATGAGGTTGCCAAACGGATCACGGCAGGTGAAGCGCAGGCGACCCACAAGCTGCGTGCCATCGCGAGTCGCGACGCCGCTTCCCTCAAGCCGAGCCCGCAACGCGGCGTGCTCCTCGAGCGTTTCGGTGACCAGGCAGAAGTGCGGCCGCTCCGGCGGCGGCTCGTCGGTCAGCATCAAGTGGAGCTCACGCTCGCCACCCACGCGAAACCAGATGAACCGCGAAGGGTCGAGAGCCGGCAACACGTCGCGCTCCTCCAACCCGAGCAGACCGCCATAGAACGCGCGGGCAGCATCTCCCCCATCGTGCGGAATCGGAACCGTGACGTGCTGGAGCTTCACGCGCCGTCGACGTCGCCAGCTTCGGCGTCGTCTGCGCGCGCTGCGAAATGCACGGTCAACTTGTTGATCCGCTGACCCTCGATCGACTCAACCGTGAACGTCAGATGCTCGTGCTCAATGACTTGCCCCGGCTCGGGAGCGCGTCCGAGCTCACCGAACACAAACCCGCCAACCGTGTTGTAGTCCTCGTCGGGGAGCCCAACCATGAACTCCTCGTTGAAGTCATCGATCGTAAACGTGCCGTCGATTCGAATCGTGTCGTCGTCGATCCGCTCAACAGTTTCGTCGGGCAGGTCGAACTCATCTTCGATGTCACCGATGATCTCCTCGATCAGATCCTCTAGCGTCACGATCCCTTCGGTCGCGCCGTACTCGTTCACGACGATCGCCAAGTGCTGGCTCGTACGGCGGAACTCCGTGAGGAGCGCCGCAAGATCCTTCGTCTCCGGCACGACCGTGGCGGGCCGCAGTAGCTCCTCCAACTTGAATGCTGCTCCTTCGTGCAGAGCCTCAACGAGGTCGCGCACATGCAGCACCCCGACAATCTCGTCAAGCGAGCCGCGGAAAACCGGATATCGGGTGTAGGGCGACTCAAGGATCGCGGCAAGCGCCTCCTCGGGAGGCATGTTCACGTCAATGCCGACAACCTCGGGCCGCGGCACCATCACGTCGCTCGCCTCCTTGTCGGCGAACTCGAACACGTTCGACAGCATCTCCTCTTCGCCGTGCTCGATCTCGCCCTGCTCCGCCGATGAGACAAGCAGCATCCGAAGCTCCGCTTCTGAATGCGCCTCGGTCTCGCCGATGTCGCCATCGAGCCCGATCAAACGCAACACAAACTCGGTCGACCGACGCAGCACCCAGATCAACGGGCCAAAGACGACAAAGAAGATCTGCACCGGACGCGAAACAGCAAGCGCCGTGCGCTCCGGGTGCGTCAACGCAATCCCCTTCGGCACGAGCTCCCCGATCACCACATGCAAGAACGTGATGATGAGCAGCGAGAGAATCACCGCGAGGATCGTCGCCATCGCCGGCTCGAACGCATGCGCGAGCACCGGCTCGCCCACAGCACCGATCGCAAGCGATGTGATCGTCACACCAAGCTGCATCGCCGAAATGAACTGCGGCGGATCGGCCGTGATCTTCTGCACCGCGCGCGCACGCTTATTCCCCGCGTTCTCAAGCTCAGCGATGCGCGTCTTGCGCGACGTCACGAGGCCATACTCGGACGCCACGAAGAACCCGTTCACAACGATGAGACCAGCGAGGGCCAGGAGTTCGTAGAGAAGTGTCATGCGTGGGTGGTGTCCTCAGGCACGCGCTGTCTCGCGGGAACTGCGTCGTTCACGAAGACCGTTCGAGACGTCGAAGATCGTTCGAGAAAGACGCTGTAGCAAGGGAACGTCGGCCAAGAGGAATCGGGAAGATCCTATCCAAGCCGTCGGACCGTGCGGGGTCGACATGCACGAACATCTGTTCTGTTCTTCCTGCATGCGGGCGCACTACCGCGAGGAGCCGTGTCGAACCGCCCTCAACCGGGTGAAAGGAATGGGCTTCGGCTGGTCGCTCAACCCCTACATGGGATGCGCCCACCGATGCACGTTCTGTTACGTCAGGGCGTTTGAGCAACGCGCCGATCGACCACATGATGAGCGGTACGGCACCTCGATCCGCGTGAAGACAAACATCGCCACCGTGCTGCGGGCCGAACTCGCCCGGTCGTCGTGGAACCGGGCACCGGTAGGCATTGGGGCGGCAACCGACCCGTACCAGCCTGCCGAAGGCCGCTACCGGCTCACCCGCAGCTGTCTCGAAGCACTTGGCGCCGCCGACACACCGTTCACAATCATCACGCGCGGGCCGTTGATCGTGCGCGACATCGATGTTCTCGTTGCCGCCGCACAACGTGCACCGATCACCGTCGCCTTCTCGGTTCCCACCCTCAACCACGACGTCTGGGCGACAACCGAACCCGGCACCGCGCCACCCCACCAGCGCCTCCGGGCACTCACACGGCTCGTCGACGCTGGCGTACGCACCACCGTCGCAATGGCCCCCATGCTCCCCGGGCTGAGCGACCGCCCCGAACTGATCGCCGACGTCGTGAAAGCCGCCCGAGCGGCCGGAGCCTGCGGCATCTGGGCCGCACCACTCAACCTCCGACCCGGAACACGCGAACATTTCCTTGCCAGCCTCGCACGAGACTGGCCCGAACTGCTCCCCGAATACGAACGCCTCTACGCAAACCGCTCCTACCTCCCGAAGGCCACAGCCGAAGCCCCGCGAGCCGCCGTCCATTCGCTTGCACGCTTCCATGGCATCCGCGATCGGCGCCGCGATCCCCCACGCCCGCCGAAACAGCCCGAACAGCTATCGCTGCTCGAAGTACCCACTCGTTAACACCCGCAACCGCGGAACGCAATCGAAGCGGCAGACAAGCTTGACCACGCATACAATCCACGCAACATCTTGGCTCCCGAAGAGATCACCACGCTCATCGTCGACGACCACGAGGTTGTCCGCGAAGGCCTCCGCCTCTCACTTTCCCGAGCAGCGCACATTCGGGTCGTTGGAGAAGCCGCCGATGGCGCCACCGCCGTCGAAATGGCCGCGCGGCGTCGACCGCACGTCGTCGTGATGGACGTACGCATGCCCGGCATGGACGGCTTCGAAGCAACCAAGCTGCTCGCCGAACAGGCACCCGACACCCGCGTGCTCCTCTTCACCGCCTACTCCGACCGCTCCCTCCTCGGCAAAGGGTTCGACTCAGGTGCCAAGGGATACGTCCTCAAAGAGGCGCCACACGAAACACTCGTGCGCGCAATCGAAAAGACCGCAAGCGGCGAAGGCTACGTCGACCCCGCGCTCATGCCAGCCTTCCTCGCCGGCCGCGACCCGGGCGAGATCCTCACCGGCCGCGAACGCGAAATTCTCCAGTTGCTCGCCGACGGGATGTCAAATGCAGATGTCTCCGAGAAACTGTTCATCTCACAAGAGACCGTCAAGAGCCACGTCCGCCACATCCTCACCAAACTCGAAGCCGACACCCGCACACATGCCGTGGCAATCGCGCTCCGAGAAGGAATAATCGAATAGATGGCAGACGAAAGCCCCTACCTCGTGATGGTGTGGTCCACCGGCGGATACACGCTCGAAGCCCGCAGCGGAACCGTTCCTCAGGTCGGCGACCGTCTCAAGGTCGGCGCGCACGAGCACGAGCTCATCGTCACGAAGATCGGCTCGTCCCCACTGCCTGGTGATTGGCGCCGCTGCGTCTTCACCGTCGCGCATCCCAGCCTTAGCGCCTAAGAACTCCAGGCAACCACCGCACCACGCCGCTTAGGCGCCAGCGACGCTGCAGGCTGACTCAGCAGCGACACGGCCAAGCACGAGCGCCTGTGCGAGCCCACTCGCATAGCCGCCAGCCGCAACCCCGCCTGCATCAACGCCTGCAGCAAAGAGGTTGCGAACCGGCACGCCCATCGCATCAACCACCCGGGCACCACTGTCGATACGAATGCCGCCCACCGTGTGTGTGATCGCCGACACCACCCGCACCGCAACAACCGTCCCCGGCGGGGCAGCAAACGGAAGCGCGTCAGGCGCGACACGCGCCTCCGCAGGTGCAGCAGCAACCATCTCCGCCACCGCCACATCGCGCACGCGTTCCGCAAGCCCGGCCGGATCAAGCAGCAGGAACGCACGCGCACCCGGGCGCTTTGCGATCGCCTGCGCCAGATTCGCCTCCGACCACCACACCTCATCGGCCCGCATGAACTCCACCCCGTCCTCGTCAAAGATTCGAGCAAACCGGCCAAACAGCGCCGACGCCGAAACAAACTCGGCCTCGCCCCACGGGCCGTCGGGCATCGCGCGGCCATAGAACTCGTCAAGCCCCTCGCTCACCGCGCCCCCACGCTCTCGTGCGAACACCAGGCCAGCACCTATCGACCACGGGTTGCCGCGCAAACGCAGAGGGGCCGCAGGACAGATGAACTGCGCAACCAGGTCAGCTGACGCCGCAAAGCCACCGGTCGCCAACACCAACGGCACATCTGGCTCGCCAGCAGCAATCGCGCAGCCATCAACGTTCAGCTCCGCCCCACCCGCGGCACCAAGCAACGCGAGCGTCAACCCCCGCGGCTCAAACCGAAGGCCCACCGTCAACGGGTTCCCCGTCTCCTCCCACACAACCGGAGCGCCAAGCCCACGCAGCCACCCAAGCGCCTCATCAAGACGTTCCCAGATGAGCCGCTGCAACACCTCATCCCCACCCGGGCACTCCCGGCGGAAATCCTCAAAACGCCGATGACGCCAAATCACCCCAGACGAAAGCACCATCGACCCACCCACACGGCTCCCTCGCTCGAGCAGCCGCGGGTTCGCACCAAGCTCGCGGGCACGCGCAGCAGCAACGAGGCCCGCCAGCCCCGCGCCCGCAACGATCACGTCAGTGCAAAGGTCGGCTTGTGCTCGACGTACTCAATCCGCACGCCGCCAGGGCCCGTCAAAAACGCCGCAATCGTGTTCGCCGCATCGACCATCGACTCAACCTCAATCCCAAGACTGCGCGCAACATCAGCCTGCTCCTGCGCCGAATCAACAAGCACCGCCAAATGATTCAACAACGGGCGCTCAGGAATCGCTGCATCCCCAACAACAAACTCGACAAACGCACCGGCAACCTCGACCCGCGCCTCAGCGACCCGTTCAAACCCGAACACCTCATACGCAGAAGCAGTCGCAACCGGGTCGGAAGCCCGCAACACAACGCCCGCGAGATCAACTACGTCCCCGGAAACACCCGGTACGAAACGAATCGTGATCCCCTCACCCACCTCGATCACGTCCGAACCACACCGAGCGACAGCACCAGCGAGATCAGGTACCGACAACACGACCTCTGCGAGCGGCCCCACCGCACGCGGCCCCGGCGCATCAAACAACGTCAGCTTCCCACGCCGCGCATCACCACCGAGAAGCGTGAAATGCGCCTCCTCAGCGATCACCCGAAGCCCGACCCGCTCCACCAACAGCCGCACAATCACGCCGCGACCCGCGACCCAAAAGGCCACGTGGTCGAGGGTGCGCGGGCGCAAGGTACTCACACGCCGACCAAGCCCAGAGATGCGAGTTTCGCCACCATCGGGCGAAACTCAGTTCTGGACGTTGTTCTCGGTCGCGTAGTCGTTGGCGAGCTTGTTCACGAGATCAAAGCCGGTGTTGAACGCAGCATTGATCTTCACGAACGGCTCCCACTTCTCTGGGAGAGCATCCTCAGGAAAGATCGCCTCGACAGGACACTCCGGCTCACACGCGCCACAGTCGATGCACTCTTCCGGATCGATAACGAGCAGACGCTCAGCGACATGGATGCAGTCGACCGGACAAACGTCGATGCAGGACTGATCCTTGATGTCGATGCACGGCTCAGCGATTACGTAGGTCATAGCCTCACTCTACCGACGGAAGCAGACCGCCAATCACCTCATCCGTCCGCTCGAACAACGCCGATTTCACAACCACCCGATCAAACCCCGCCGCATGAGCCCGTCGCAAGCCCATCGTGTCGACATGATTCGTGAACCCCACGATCGGCACCGACGGAAACGTCTCGGCCACATCGTCGGGATCAACACGCGCAATGTCGGCAATGACAAGATCGGGAGGCTCAATTCCCTCGGCCGTCTCGAAGCGATGGCCCGGCAACAACCCCTCCAGTTTTGCCCGAAGGAACAGATCAACCCCAACAAGCAGGATCGTTGCCATGCCTGACGTCGAAGATACCAGCGGTTCGTATGAGCTCGGACTCGCGCTCGCTGGCGCCGGCGAGTGGTTCGCAGCCCACGAAGCGTTCGAAACAGCCTGGCGCGTCGCGCCACCCAGCGAACGCGACTTCCTCCAAGGGCTCGTCCACGTTGTCGTGTGGGCCTACCAAGCAAACCGTGGCCGCCCAATCGGCGCAGAACGCCAACGCGCAAAGGCCCAAACCCGTCTTGCACCCTACGCGCCAACCCATCGCGACCTCAACGTCGCCCAACTCCTCGAGGTCGTCACCGCCAACGCGGTCGAAGACCTCGCCCGCTGCTTCACCGCAACCGGCAGGTCTACCTAAACAGAGCCGAGACCAAGCTTCAGAAACACCTGGTCAACTGCAATCCGCAACCACCAGTCACGGTGGAAGAAAAGCAGCAGCCCAAGCGCAACAAGCGTCGCACCCGACACGGTTTGGATCGCTGTGTAGTGATTGCGAATCCAACGGAACGCACCCATCGCCCGCGTGAACGCAACCCCCGCAAGCAAGAACGCCACGCCCAACCCCAACGAATAAGCCACAAGCAGCAGCACACCACGGATCACCGTTCCTGACGAGCTCGCCAACACCAGGATCGAAGCGAGCACCGTCCCGATACACGGAGCCGCACACACCGCAAAAGCCGCCCCAAGCAGCAGCGCCGACCCCCGCTTGCGCGCCTGCTGCAAGAGACCCGGCGCAACCGCCCGCTCTGGCAACGGCAACAGCCCCGCGAACGCAAGCCCAATCACCACCAGGAAGAACCCGGCGATCTGCGTTTGGGTCGCCTTCGGCACCACCGACGCAATCGCGGCAGCACCAGCACCAAGCACCACAAACACCACCGTAAACCCAAGAATGAACGGGAGACTCGCCACAAGCACCCGCCGCGCCGCCCCACGCTCACCCAACTTGTCGACATCAACTGCCGACACCGCCGACAGGTAGCCCGGCACAAGCGGCAACACGCACGGCGTCACCACCGAAAGCAAACCGGCAAGGAACGCAATCGGAAACTTCTCAAGCATCGAAGCGAGCGAGCTCTTCGTCGACCCGGCGATTCTGCTCCGGATCAAGCCCCGAGTCGGCCGACTCGGCCTCCTCCGACGCCTCATCAGACGAACGACGCGTCCACGTCCACGCGCCAACCCCGATCAACACACCGCCAACGCCGATTCCCGCAAGCGGCATCAGCCACGCAAGAAGATCAAACCCATGCTTCCCCGGCACCCCAAGCACCGCCGGGCCAAGCTGAGCCACAAGCTCATTCTTGATCTGCGTGCCCGTTGCACCCTCCGCGATCCGACGCCGAATGAACGCCTTCATCTGCTGCGCAATCGGCGAGCTCGACTCATCGAGCGGCAGATGACACTCAGGGCAAACAAGCACCGCCTCAAGCTCACTCTGCGACGGATGCTGATTACTCGCAAGCGCCGCAGGCACCGCAAGCATCAGCGCCGCGAAGGCGACCGCAACAAACCTCATGCTGACGGGTTCGTGAGAGCGCGCTTGATGCCTTCGTCGAGCGTCTTCGCTGTCGCCTCGCCAATGATGTGCGGCGGCACGATGAAGCCCTTCGGATCGACGAAGAAGGTTTCCGGATAGCCGGTCACCCCGTAATGCCCAACCAAGCTGCCAGAGTCGGAAACGATCGGATAGCTGATGTGGAACCGCCTGATGAACTTCATTGCCGGGCCATGGAGATCCTGAACATCGACGCCGACAAACACCACCTTGCCGCTCTTTCGCCACCGCTCCCAGCCCGCCTCAATCACCGGAGCTTCCTTCGTGCACGGCGGGCAGTACGACTGCCAGAAATTCAGCACAACCACCTTGCCGCGCAGCGACGCCAAACTCATCGTGCCGCTCGTATCAACGCGATTACGTGTCCAAAGCGGCGCCTGCACGATGTTGCCGTTGTCGACCTCAACCGCGACCTGGCTGCCCTTCCCGTGCGCAACCTGCCACACAAGCAGCGCCAGTAGCGATCCAACAACCGCAACCGCGACGATCTGGCCGACCCGACGCATTAGAGAATGACCACGGTCGTGTCGACGTTCAGGTGATCGAACAGCCACTCGGCATCAGGCACCTGCATCCGAATGCAGCCATGCGACGCGCTGTAGCCAATCGATGACGGCTCGTCAGTGCCATGGATGCCGATGCCGGGCACCGAAAGCCCCATCCAGCGGGTGCCAAGCGGATTGTTCGGCCCTGGCGGCACAGGCTTCAGCCCCTTCGCCCACTCGTTGCGCGTCGGCGGATACCACCACGGGTTCTTCGACTTCACAATCACATGGAACGTGCCCGTCGGAGTCGGATAGATCGACTGGCCGGTCGCAACCGGGAACGTCTTCACCGTCTTGCCGTTATCAAACAGGTACAGCCGGTTCTTCACACGGCTAACCACAACCATCGTTCCCGCGGCAGATGTCGTGAACGCGCCACCCGCCTTCACCGGAACCGTCGAAAACGTCAACGTGCGACGCGCACCCGACGTCAACGCATGCACGAGCGACGTCACAACCGGGCCCTGCTTCAACAGACGGCCCGGCACATCAGGCGTCAACACCGGACGCTGCGACTGCAGCAACAAACGGGCCGGAATCGCCTTGCCGTTCACCTTCGCTGCAAGGCGCGCCACAAAAGCGCGCAGATCCGAACCCTTCACACTCACAACCAGCGGGATGTTCGCCCCAACCGGCGCAGACTTCGCCTTCCGAACCGCACCCTCGATGTACGGAGTCGCCATGTTCACCGGCGACAGCGAGAACTGCTTCCCATCGACCGTGAACTGCAACGACGTCGCGAACGCGGCCTGCACCGCTGCCGTCGCCGCCGCCATGTCAAGCCCTGAGACGCTCACACCCGAGATCGTCACACCGTGGCGGATCGTCGTTCGCGCAATCGGAGCCGCCTTCGGCTTGCTGATCACCGGAATCGAGGCAGGGGTGACCGCGACGGTATTCGTCGTGGTGGTCGTCGGAACCGTGGAAGCCGGATCAGTCGACGTCGGCAACGTGTCCGCAAGGACAAGCGAGGAAGACGACCCAGCAAAAACGAACCCTACGACAAGAAGAAAGCCCAGCAAAACCCGCTTCACAGCCGGGAAAGTGTAGCGGGAAGGCTGTGAGCAATCCGTTAGCGGCGCAACATCATTTATTCGCCCAACACAACCCGGATTCCTGCAGGGTCGTCGGTAACGATCCCGTCGACCCCAATTGCCGCAAAACGCGACGCAACCACCGGGTCATTCACCGTCCACGCGAACACCGCAATCCCACGCCGATGAGCGGCAAGCACCACCTTCGGCGAGATCATCGAATGATGCAACGCGAGCACATCTGCGCGCGAAATTGCCGCCAGAACCGGCAGGCGAACAGGCAGCACCGACCGCAGAGCAGCAGCGCCCACCCGCGTCACCGCACGCGGCCAATGAAGACGCGACACCGACAAGCGATCGCGTGGATAGCCAAGCGCACGCGGAACATCCGGGTTCGAGTGCACCAAGCGGCGCAGCGACGCAGGCCAGGTCGTCGACACAACCGACCGTCCCACCAGGTCGTGTTGCATCAGGGCAGCAACAACTGCCCGCTCAATCCCCTCCGCCTTCATGTCGACATGCACAGCAACCCCCGATGCGGCAAGCAACGCCAACACCTCGTCAAGCGTCGGGGCATCGGACGCAAGCTCTGCCTCCGAATGACCAACACGCAGCGACGCGGTCACATCGAGCTCCGCAACGTCGGCGCCAGCCTCGATTGCAGCAGCGAACGCGGCAAGCGAATTGGGTGGCGCCACGAGGCACGCACCCCGATGCGCGATCACAAGCGGCCTTGTATTCGGACGACGGTGCACGCTGAACGGAAGCTGATCCATTCCCGCAGTCTGCATGCCGCCGACCTCCCACCGTCCAGAATCGACTAGGCTAAGCGACATGGCACGGTCTGCGAACCGCTCCGCGGCCATTCGACACGAGCCGCCTCACCTTGAAGAGGCGCCCTCACTCGACCCCTCCGCGATCGAACGGCGTTACCTCCTCGAGAAGGCTCGACGAGAAGCGCGCATGCTTTGCCACCACGACGCACGCAGCTCGAGCGCACGCTTTTGGGTCGTCATCGGAACACTGTTCCTGTTTACGGCTGTGCTGATCCTGCTCGTCTGGGCCGACGTACAACGGACGTTCGGGATCTGACACCGGCCCCGGCCCGTCATACTTCAGTAATGGACGCACCCGACTTCTTCGACGCAAACTACGAACCGGTCACCGACCACGACGGTGGCAGTGAAGGCCACCCGCTCGCAGCTGGCATCTGGGGTGCCGGTGAGCTGATCACGCGCGTCGGGGCAATCGTCCTCGCCCTCTCGGTGTTCATGGGTTGGTACGCCGGCCCCGGCACCGGCGTCACACTCTCGGTCATCGGCTGGCACACCGGCCTGATCGGCAAACTCGTGCTGCTTATCGGACTCGCGACACTTCTCGTCACCTCGTTGCAGCGCCTCGGACTCCGCCTGCCACCGACGATGCCCGAACCGCTCGTCGTCATTGGCCTCGGCGCACTCTCAACGGTGTTCATTCTGATTCGCGTGATCTCGATCCCTGACGCGGTACTACCCGCCGACGGTCGTGGCGTTGGCCTGTGGATCGCGCTCATCGCGTCGCTCACCGTGATCGCTGGCGGGATCCTCCGCGCCGGCGACGAGCTCTAACCCACCGCGACGTCGCGCCGGCGCACAAGCGCCAACACCGAAGCGCCAACGACGGCACCCCACGCCGCACCCGCCACAACATCGGTTGGGAAGTGAACACCCACGTACAGCCGTGAGAGCGCAACCAACGCGGCAAGCGCAAACACCGCACCACGCAGGCGCGGCAGGAACGCAGCGACCACGATTGCGCACGCGAAACTCGTGGCCGCATGACCTGAGGGAAACGACGACGACGACGGTGTCGCCACGATCGTGTCCACGACGGGACGCGAGCGATCCGTCACCGCCTTGATCGCGTCGGTCGAGAGCTCCGCAACACCATCGGCAAGCAGCACCACACCGAACAACGCCGGTCTCCGCATCAGCACAGCTGCGACCGCCGCGAGCACGAGCCACACAATCCCGTACGTCGCGGAAAACGTCAGCGCCTTCACGAATGGGTCGAACGCATGCACACGGTTTCCCGCGATCCACTCTTCAAGCTGGCGATCCCACGCACCCATCGCACCATTGTCGCCGCTTCACCCTGTACGCGGGAACGAAGCGGGCCACCAGACGCTCACGCCCGATCTGCGCGGACGGAGCGCGCTAGCGCACAGCGAGGATCTGCCGAGCGCGCGCAACGAGCTCCTGCGGATCGAACGGCTTCCCGATCACACCGCGCGCACCTTGTGCTGCCGCGGCAGCAAGCGACGTCGAATCAAACTGACCGCTGAACAGGATCACGGGAATCGCCCCGTGGAGCTCCTGCATCCGACGCAACATCTCCCAACCGTCGATGCCAGGCATCACCACATCGAGCAAGACAAGGTCGGGCGCAGATTCCTCGATCAGACCGAGAGCCTGAACCCCACTCTCAGCTTCCCGAACCACGTAACCCTCAACCTCAAGGCTGATCCGAAGGAACTCCCGCACACGGCTGTCGTCGTCGACGACCAGCACCTCAGGCTTGACGGCGACCTCACGATGCGTCGGCCCGGACTGCGATACAAACCGGTCGAGATCGTCCCGCCGATATCGGCGATGCCCGCCCGGCGTATAGAACGCCGGAACACGCCCGACATCCGACCACTTTCTGATCGTCGACTGCGCGACTCCAAGGAACTGCGCCGCCTGGCCCAACGTAAGACAATCTGGCTGCCCCCCCCGGCGCCCCGCTTCGTGTTTCCAGGCGGGATCAAACTCATTGCCGTGTGAATCTACCCAACCCTGCGCCCTCTGGGCTATGGCCTCACAAAAGGTTCACGGACAGCGGGGGCAGCGCATCAGGTTCACATAGGTTTGGCACTAGCCTGACGCAGGTTCGACTGTTTCTTGCGTGACGGCGCCCGCATCGGTCGTGACGGTCATCGTCACGGTGTGCTCAGCCGGAGCAATCGGCAGCGGCTCCAACGTCCGCACGAGCGTCTGCGTTCCCGCAGGCAACGGGTTGTCGTGCATCGCCTCCCCGAGCGCGAATCCGACCGCGAACAGCAGCCCCGCACCAACGATCGTGGCGACGACCGTCACCGTACGTCGGGATCGTCGCCGACGCGGCTGCGAGAACCCGATCGTCACGGGTGGTAATCCTGCGCGCCGCGTGCGTACAGATGGAAGGCCGCGTCGGTCACCGTTCCCACATCGGCCGCTGGGGGAGCTTCAGGGTCAATCGAGTCGACAACGTCGCGCGCCCACCGGTCGGCCGCGCCATACTCCTCGGCCAGCTCGTGGAGCGTGTAGGTCGCGCCGAGTCGTTGCCGCAGCGCTGACGTGACTGCGTCGACCTGACCGTGTAGCAGCCAGTAGCGGGTGCGATTGGCGCGTGTCGATTCGACCCGTCGGAGGCCGTCGTCCCACTGTTGCCGAGCGAGGTCGATATCCACGGGGCCTCGATCATAGAGCCGTGCAGCATCCTCCCTGCGGCCAGAGCTGTCCGGCGTCGGCAAGGATCCGATCGCCGAGTTCGTACGGCGGCGAAGCAAGAGCGAATGCGGCGTGCGCGTGCAGACACTTGAGGCTGCCTTCCCGCGCAGACCCGCCGATCCCTGTCGGCAGTTCAGGGCGGAGGGCACGCTGGGTCGCCTGTGCGGCTGCGAGGCTCTCTGCGAGCGCCGGGTCGTCACGGGAGGCCTGCGACCAGCGCTCGACCCCTCCGGATGCCTCAAGCCGGGAGATCTGTGCGACGAGGTGCGGGCAGGTCAGCCAGAACGCTGTCGGGAACGGTGTCCCGTCGGCGGCATAGGGCGCCTGTTCCGCGACGGCCGGGTGCCCGAACGGGCAGCGCACAGCGACACGCCGGAATGCGCGTGGTGCTCGCCCGAGCTGGCGCTCGAGCGCCTCCCGGTCGTCCATCAGTTGCCTTGGTGGTGGTTCGCGCGCCAGGCTTGGATGCCACGGACGATGAAGAGCCTCTCGCCGGGCTTCACAAGGCCGAGCCGTCGCGCCTCTCGGATCAGCGCGTCACCGGTGCCTGCTTCGGCGATGCGTGTCTTGAGGCTCGCGTTTTGGGTTTGCAGCCGTTCAACTTCGGCGTGCCGCTGCTGCAGCACCCGTTTGGTGTGCAGGTACGAGCCGATTGGCTTCCAGTAGAGGAAGCCGGCGAACACGAGTCCTAGGAGCGCGAGGAGCCGGGTTGGGCGTGTGAAGGCACGCAGCAGCACGCCGTCTCCTTTCTCCCCGCCGCCCGAGGGTCCTGCCCTCGGTTGTGGTCGATCCTGCGCGGACACGTATTGCGCATCTTTTTTGCGCGACTTTGCTTCCGACACATGTGCTGGGTTAGCGCTCTTCGGTATTGGTTCGGCGAAGCACTTACTTCGGGTGCCGAGCACGCGCCGTCGTCAATTCGGAAAGCGAAATGCTGCGCCACCTAGCACAACCGTTCTGCCTGCATACAGCCATATCTCGGCGCGGGCCGCGGGCAGAAACCGCGCCCCACCTCCACGCGCCCCCGCATTGGGGACTGTCCCCAGGGCATGGCTGCGGGAGACGGGTGGGGTGCGCGGGCGGTCGCCCGCACGCGCGCGCAGATTGCCCGCCAGAACTGCGCAGGAACCGCGCGGGCGCGGCAGCCGGCTGCTAGGCGATGTCGACCTTGATCACGTTGGTCGAGCCAGAAAGGTTCACGGCCGTCCCCGCAATCATCACCACAAGATCACCCGCCGACACAGCACCCGCCGCACGGGCCGTCTCGATCGTGCGCGCCCACAAATCATCAAGATCACGCGTCTCCGGCATCAAGAGCGGCAACACACCCCACTCAAGCGCCATCTGCGTCACCGCCAACCCACTATGCGAAAGACCGATCATCGGGCGCCCCGGACGCAAACGCGCAATCTCTGACACCGTACGACCCGACAACGTCGCCACCAAAATCGCCTTCGCATCAAGCATCTCCGCCAAATCACACGCAGCGTTCGACATCGCCCGCCGCACATCCGGCTCACGCTCACCAAGCGCCGGATGGCGATACACAACCGACGGCTCCACCACACGCGCAATCGAATCCATCGTGCGCACAGCCTCAACCGGATACTTCCCGGCCGCAGTCTCCGCCGAAAGCATCACAGCCGACGTGCCATCAAGAATCGCGTTCGCAACATCACTCGCCTCGGCACGCGTCGGCTCAGCATGCTCCGTCATCGACTCAAGCATCTGCGTCGCCGTAATCACCGGCTTGCCCGCCTCAAGCGCACGCTTGATGATCATCTTCTGCAACAACGGCACCGGCGCAGCACCGATCTCAACCCCGAGATCGCCACGCGCAACCATCAACGCATCCGACTCAGCAAGGATCGCGTCAAGATCGTCGATCGCCTCACTCTTCTCGATCTTCGACACAACACGCGTGCTCGCACCATGCTTGCGAATAATCCCCTGCAGCTCCCGCACATCCGCGGCCGCCCGCACAAACGAGAGCGCCACATACTCAACACCCAACTCGAGCGCGAACTCAAGATCACGCAAATCCTTCGGTGTCAGCGACGGGATCGGAATCGGCACACCCGGCAGATTCACGCCCTTGTTCGACTTCACAACCCCGCCAACAATGATGTCGCACGCAGCCTTCCCACCCGACACGCTCGTCACGCGAAGCCGCACCAGCCCATCATCGATCAACACGTCGTGGCCAGGCTCAAGGACATCTAGAATCACGTCAGGCGCAACAACGAGATCGTCGCCAACCTGATTCTTCTCGCCCGTCAACACCACCGTCGTGCCGGTCTCAAGCAGCCGCGGCTCCGGCAACACACCAAGCCGAATCTTCGGGCCCTGCAAGTCGGCAAGAATCGCAAGCGGCTTCCCCAGCTCCTTGCCAACCGCACGAACCGTGGCGGCACGCGCAGCATGGTCGGCATGGCTGCCATGCGAGAAGTTCAGCCGCGCCGTATCCATCCCCGCAATCACAAGGTCGCGAATGACCTCATGCGTCTCCGAGGCCGGGCCGAGCGTCGCGACGATCTTCGTCCTACGCAAGTCCAAGCTCACGATGCAACACGGCGGGGAAACGCACCCCAGCCCGGATAGACGGCACGTGAACCAAGCTCTTCTTCAATCCGCAGCAGCTGGTTGTACTTCGCAACCCGATCCGACCGCGCCGGAGCGCCCGTCTTGATCTGACCTGCCCCAGTCGCAACCGCGAGATCTGCGATCGTCGCATCTTCAGTCTCACCCGAACGATGGCTCATCACCGCGGTATAGCCCGAACGCTGCGCAAGCCCAACCGCAGCGAGCGTTTCGGACAGCGTTCCAATCTGATTGACCTTCACAAGAATCGAATTCGCCACGCCCGCCTCGATTCCCCGTGCAAGACGCTCAGGATTTGTGACAAAGAGATCGTCACCCACAAGCTGCGCCTTCGTGCCGGCCGTCTGCGTAAGCGCCGCCCAGCCATCCCAGTCATCTTCGGCCATGCCGTCCTCGATCGAAACAATCGGATATCGGTCGATCAGGCCGCCCCAGAAGGCAGGCATGCCGGCTGAATCAATCTCTCGACCTTCGAAGCGATACACGCCGTTCTCGAACACCTCGGTGGTCGCAGGATCAAGCGCAATCGCGATCTTCTCACGATGGCCCGCGCGCTCGGCCGCCTCAAGGATCGCCTCGATCGCAGCCTCGCTCGACGGAAGGTCGGGAGCGAACCCACCCTCGTCACCAACGCCCGTGGCCAGGCCGCGGTCATGCAGCACCTTCTTCAACGCGTGGTAGACCTCCGAGCCGATCCGCAACGCCTCGGCGAATGTCGCCGCGCCAGCGGGAACAACCATGAACTCCTGCAAGTCGATCGAGTTGTCGGCATGCGCACCACCGTTGATCACATTCATCATCGGCACCGGCAACGTCACCGCGGTATCACCGCCGAGATAGCGGTACAGCGGCAGCGACGCATCGACGGCAGCAGCCTTCGCGGCGGCAAGCGACACCCCAAGAATGGCGTTCGCGCCAAGCCGACCCTTGTTCGGCGTACCGTCGAGATCACGCAGCGCCTGATCGAGGCCCTCCTGGTCGCGAGCGTCCCGACCCTTGACCGCCGCAGCGATCTCACCATTCACGTTTGCGACCGCAGCAGTCACACCCTTGCCTGCCCACGCAGCGCCACCGTCACGCAGCTCAACTGCCTCGTGGGCGCCAGTCGAGGCGCCCGACGGAACAGCGGCGCGGCCAACGGCACCCGACGCGAGACGAACATCGACCTCAACAGTCGGATTACCGCGCGAATCGACAATCTGCCGTCCGCGCACCTCAGAAATGGCGCTCATACAGTTCCTTTCGCTCGATCGAAATACGAGTCCTGCTCGGCGAGTGCAAGTGACGTCCAGTCGACGCCCTCGGCGGCGGCCAACGCCACCGCACCGTCAACCCGCGCACGGAATCGCGCAGCAGCACCGCGCAACTCCAGCTCAGGATCAACATTGAGTTTCCGCGCCGTGTTCACAACGGCAAAAAGGACATCGCCAAGCTCCTCGGCAACACGCCGATCAGGCTCGGTCTCCGGCACCGGCTCGCCACGCAGCTCCGCTTTCAGCTCGTCGAGCTCCTCTGCCAGATCCCCAAGCGCGCCAGCAACGTCGGGGTAGTCGAAACCCACCGACGCCGCACGCCGCTGAATCTTCCGGGCGAGCAGCAGCGCTGGCAGCGACTCGGGAACATCGTGAAACACGCCGGTCCGGGACTCCTGCTCAACCTTCAACCGCTCCCAGTTTTCGCGCACACGCCCCGCTGTCTCGGCCTCAACATCGCCGAAAACGTGCGGGTGGCGCGCAACAAGCTTCGCGTGAATTCCTCGTGCGACATCAGTGAGATCGCCCGCCCCACGCTCCGACAGGATGAGCGCCAGGAAGTACGACTGGAACAGCAGGTCACCGAGCTCGTCGAGCAGCTTCGCGTCGTCACCGTTGATCGCCGCGTCAGCAACCTCGAACGCCTCCTCGACGGTGTGCGGGACGATGGTGCGCGTCGTCTGCTCGCGATCCCAAGGGCAGTCGCGCCGAAGGCGCTCGGTCAGCTCTTGGAGATCGATGAGTGCCGCGGCCAGCTCATCCCGCGTCGTCGTCACCAGGTTGTCACTCCGTTTTCGCGCATGCGTTCGCTCCGTCGTCGCGGCGCCACTCCGGCCACAAAGGCCGGTCTAAACAGTACGCCCTTAGGTGGTCTGCGTGGACGCAGTAAACGTCGCGCAGGGATCAGGGCTCGGCGCAAAGCCGATCTGATACTTCACTTTGTTGCCCGTGCAGTAGCTCTTGGAGAGCTTGTTGACCCAGTCGGTCATGAGCTGATTCTTCTTCTCCTGGACCAGCTGCTGCTTGATCGTGTCGGCAACTTGCTTCTGCGGTGTCGCAGTGCCAGCAGATGCGTCAGCAGTCGGCTCCAACACAAACCAGCCGTACTCAGGCGTGTTCACCGAAGCAGTCTCGCCCGTCTTCAGCGAGAAGAGCAGCGCGTCGAACTTCGACACTGTCTGCCCCTTCGTGAACGAGGCCTTGCCGCAGGTGCCACTCGAACTCGGATCCTTCGAATACTGCTTCGCAAGCGAGCACCACTTGGCGTCGGTGCCGCTCTTCAGCTGCGACAGGATCGAAGCTGCAAGGGTCGTCTGATTCTTGCCGACAAGGATGTAGCGCACCGCGCGTGACGGCGTGGCCTTGTACTGCTCGGGGTGCGCCACGTAGTAGGCGTTGATGTCAGCGTCAGACACCGAAACGTCCTTCGTGATCTTGTTGAAGACACCCTCAGAGATCAGCTGCTGGCGAACGTCGGTGCGCACCTGCGCATCGGTCAGGCCCTGAGCCTTGATCTGCGACTGGTACTGCTTCTCGCTGCCGCCGAAGTACTGCTTCTTGATCTGGGCGAGACGATCAGTGACCTGCTTGTCGGTGACCTCGATGCCCATGCTGGTCGCCTCGTTCTCGCGCTCGGCCGCCTGGACAAGCTGCGAAATGGCCTGATTCTTGATCGTCTGAAATTCGGTGGAGCCGGCCTTCGGGAACACGCGCTTCTGGCTCTTGTAATACGCTTTCGACTGGTTCAGCAGCTCCTGGTACGCCGCCTTCGTCACATGCGCAGGGCCAGCGACCGCAACATCCTGGTCGGTCAGCTTCGCAACCTTCGCACCGCCGCAGCCCGCAACCAACGTCGCAGAGATGACTGCCGCTGTGGCGAGTGAAACAACGGAGAGGAGTCGTGTCCGCATAGGGAGAGTGCGCGATTCCAGAACAGATCAGGCTGCCTGGCGCGCTGTGATCATAGCATCGACCAGTCGGACGGCAGCCGCGATTCCGTCCTCACGAAGGGTCACTTCGCGTTTCGCAGAGGTGTAGATCGCCGTTTCGACCCGATCACGAAGCTCACGAAGCTCCGAGGAGCCGAGCACGACCGGCCCGACCGCAACGCGGCCGTTTGCGAACACGAGATAGTCGGCGCCGAGGAGCGCCAACTTCAGCTTGAGCTCTTGGATCGAGAAGAGGTTCGCGACCGGCTCCGGCAACGCGCCGAAGCGATCTTCCGTGGCGATCTTCAGCTCGTGCAGCTCGTCGTCGTCCTCGACGAGCGCGAGGCGGCGGTGGAGATCGATTTTCAGTGCCTCAGACCCAATGTAGGCAGCGGGAACATAGGCGTCGACGCGCGCATCGACACGCACCGGGCGGGTCGCGAGCCGACGCTCACCGGAAAGCTCCGCCACAACCTCGTGAAGCATCTCGACGTACAGCTCGAACCCGAGTGCCGCGACGTGGCCGGACTGCTCCGCGCCGAGCAGGTCGCCTGCCCCGCGGATCTCAAGGTCGCGCATCGCGATCGCGAAGCCCGCACCGAGCTCGGTGTGGTCGGCGAGGGTCGCCAGGCGGGCCCGCGCCTCGCCCGAGAGGTCGCGGGCGTCGGGATAGAAGAGGTAGGCGTGCGCCGGAAGGTCGCGACGGCCAACGCGCCCTCGGATTTGGTAGAGCTGCGATAGCCCGAACGTGTCGGCACGCTCGACGATCAGCGTGTTTGCCTGCGGGATGTCGAGGCCCGATTCGATGATCGTTGTTGAGACGAGGACGTCGGCGTCGCCCCGAAGGAACGCCAGCATGGTGTCCTCAAGCTCACGTTCAGTCATCTGACCATGCCCGACGATCACGCGTGAGCCGGGAATGAGCTGCCGGATTTTCTCGGCACAATCCTCAATCGTCTCGACACGGTTGTGGAGATAGAAGGCCTGGCCTTCACGGGCAAGCTCGCGCTCGATTGCCTGCTTGATCAGGTCTTCGTCGTACTCACCCACGTGGGTGCGGATTGGACGGCGCCCTTCGGGTGGCGTCTCGATCACTGAGATGTCACGGAGGCCGGCGAGCGACATGTGCAGCGTGCGTGGAATCGGTGTCGCCGAAAGCGCCAGGACGTCGACCTCGAGCCGGAGCTGGCGGAGCAGCTCCTTCTGGGCGACACCGAAACGCTGCTCCTCATCGACGATCACGAGCCCAAGATCCTTCGGCATGACGTCACGCGAGAGAATGCGGTGGGTGCCGACGAGCACATCGACCTTCCCTTCACCGAACTCGGCAAGCACCTTCTTCACCTCGGCCGGCTTGCGGAAGCGCGACACCATCTCGACCCGAATCGGGAAGTCGCGGTAGCGCTCTCGAAACGTATTCCAGTGCTGTTGCGCGAGGATCGTCGTCGGCACGAGCACGAGTACCTGTTTGCTGCTCGACGCCACGACGAATGCGGCACGCAGCGCCACCTCTGTCTTGCCGAAGCCGACATCGCCGCAGACGAGACGGTCCATCGGACGCGGCGCTTCGAGGTCTTCCTTCACCGCTTCGATCGCGCGTGCCTGATCCTCTGTCTCACGGAACGGGAACTCCGCTTCGAGCCGTTGCAGCCATTCGCCATCAACGTCGTAGTTGATGCCTGCCCGCGTTTGGCGCTGGGCGTAGAGCTGCAGCAGCTCTCCAGCCATCTCGCGGAGGTGGTCGCGCGCACGGGTCTTGAGGTTGTCCCACGCCTTGCCACCAAGCTTCGAGAGTGCGGGCGGCCGGGCATCGGAGCCGATGTAGCGCGACACTTTGCCGATCTGCTCATGCGGAACGAACACGCGGTCTTCGCCCTTGAACCCGAGCAGCAGATAGTCGCGGGTGACGCCGGCAACCTCTTTGGTTTCGAACCCGAGGAGCTGTGAGACACCGTGGTCTTCGTGCACGACGTAGTCACCGGTGCGGAGGTCGGAGAACGTCTGGAGTGCCCGGCCGATCGGTGCGGTGGCGCGCGGCGGGCGGCGACGGAAGACCTGCGTGTCGGGAAGTAGCGCGATCCCAAGGTCACGCCACACGAACCCTCGGCGTGCGGGCGCCACAGCGAATGTGAGCCCAACCGGCGCGATACCCGGCTCGAGCATCTCGGCACCCACCTTGCGGAGCAGATGGCGCTGCCGTTCGGCCTCGCCACGGTGCGGGAAGGAAACAACGACATCGAGGCCACCACGAAGAAGGCCGTCGAGCTCATTCTCGGCCTCGGCCAGTCCGCGGGCTGAGAGCGCCGGCCGGAGCGCGTCGAACGAGTACGGCTGACCCTGGGGCAGCGAGTCGAGCAGCGTCGCGCCGTCGAGATCGACCTCGGGCAGCCCTTCCTCGTCCCACACGGAGCGCACGTCATCGATCCGCCACACGACATCGGGCACCCGATCGAGCAGTGGCACGAGATCCTCGGGGGCTCTCGCGACGGGCGAATCGAACTCTTCGTCGTCAGGGAGCATGATTTCGACGAGGTCACGGCGGCGCTCCGACGCAGGTTGAATCGTTGCCGTTTCGACCTGGCGCAGCGCCCGCTGGGTGAACGGAGAGAACGCCCGGATCCCCTCGATCTCATCGCCGAAGAACTCGATGCGGAGCGGCTCGCGGCCGGTCGTCGGAAAGACATCGACGAGGCCGCCACGTACGGCGAAATGCCCCCGCTCCTCAACGCGGTCGACACGCTCGTACCCCGCCATCGCGAGCTCTTCGGCGAGCAGGTCGATGCCGGTGTCGTCGCCCTTCGAGACTGTCAGTGCGCTCGTGCGCTCGGCGGGCGGCGGCACCCGTTCGGCAAGTGCCGCTGCGGATACGCAGACAAGGCCGCCCTGCTCAAGCACGTGCAGCGCGCGTGAACGCTCGCCAACGAGGTGCGGCGGCGGCTCAAGACCTGACTCAAATTTGACGCCCCGCGACGGAAGCAGCGCGACCTGGTCGTCACCGAGGAACCACGCTGCTGCCTCGGCAGCGTCCCGCGCGTCGGCATCTTCTGGAAGCACGACGAACGTCGCCTTCCCCCGTTCCTCATGGAGCGCCGCCAGCACGAGCGGCAGCGCCGGCTCCGACACGCGTGCGCGGGTTGGGAACGCCGCGGCAAATGCTGGGAGGCGTTCGTCGGCCCGAAGGCGATCGACGAGTGTGTGAAGGAGTGGCAGGTCCATGTCGACTGCCCGAAAAGCGGGTTCCGGGGGACGCAATCGTAGCCGCGTCACCTCCGCCGACCGTGATCAGCCCGCCCGGCGCTCAGCTCACCGTGGGAGCCCGCCGCACTGCGTAACCCCGTGGGAGCCTGCCCCACTGCTTAACCCCGTCGGGGTCTGCCCGTACTAGGCGAGCGGCGAGGAGCGCGCGAAAGCGACGCGCTGGCGCGAACTCTGGCGACGCGCGAGAAGCAGCGTGCCCGCCATGTCGAGGCCGAGCTCGGTCTTCGACTTGTGCTGCGGGAGGCTGCGGTGGAGACGATCGCGGAGTCGGCCGTAGCGCGCGGCACCGTGGACGTGCGCGGGAAGCTTGGTGATCTCAAGGCGCGCCTTGAGCGTGTCGCTCATCAGACCCACGATGCGGCGAGCGCCGTCGTAGGTCGATGCGTACCCGCCGTAGTTGAGCGAGCTGACCGACACACGCGTTCCCGAGTGCGGCGCGTGAATGAAGCGGCCGTTGCCGATGTAGAGGCCGACATGGCCTTCACCGTCGAAGAAGACGAGGTCGCCAGGCTTGAGTGCGCTTCGCGAAACATGGTTGCCGAGGTCGGCCTGGCCCCATGAGTTGTGCGGAAGGTCGACGCCGAAGTGGCGGTAGACGAAACGGACGAAGCCGGAGCAGTCGAAGCCGCTGCGGGGTGACGTGCCGCCGTACTCGTAGCGCACGCCAAGCAGGTTGCGGGCGAAGCGGACAATCTTGTTGCCCACGCGATGTTCGTTCGCGCTGCTCGAGTTCTTGCTTGATGCAGCTGCCTTACCGGGTCCAAAAGCGACGCAGTAGATGAGGACGAACAAAAGCGATACAAGCCGTAGCTGTCTCATAACGTGGGTGTCTCCCTTCGGCGGGAAACGGCGACCAACTAGCCAGCCGTTTGTCGTTGGGACGTCCCAGTTCACCAGCCCCTTACAACCGCGTCACTCCCCCTTTTGGGGGATTAGGCATCCCCATAATGGGGTATAGGCGAAGGAGAAAACCTACGCGTGTCGACGGAATTTCCCCTGCTCATGCGGGATTCCGGGACAGTGCGTGGCGGACCGCACAAACACGCCGATTTTGATGACATATGCCGCTCGGCGGAAGGGAGACTCCGTTCGGCGACGAATCTTTACCGTTTGCTCATGCGCGCAACCCGACGGCCCTACGGCTCCGGAGGGCGACCGTTGATCGACACCTGCGCACGATCGAGCCCTTCGGCATCGAGCGTCTCGACCGCATCAGCAGCACGCCGCACGAGCGTCTCCACGTCTTCGTGCGACTCGAACGCGGCGAGAACGTAGTCGGCCAGCGGTCGGCGATCTCCACGCTCAGGCCGCCCCACGCCCACCCGCAGCCGCAAGAAGTACGGCGTCCCGAGCGACTTGGCGACCGACTTGATGCCGTTGTGACCAGCGCTGCCGCCCCCAAGGCGTGCCTGCAACCGGCCGACCTCCAGGTCGCTCTCGTCATGCACAACGAGGATCGCCTCAGGTTTCAACTTGAAGTACGCAGCTGCGGGCGCAACCGCCTGGCCCGACAGGTTCATGAACGTCTCGGGCTTCAGCAGCGCAACCTTGTGCCCTTCAATCCGAATATCAGCGAGCTGCGCACCAAACTTGCCCCGCCAGGAGCCGCCATGGCGGCGCGCAAGCTCGTCCACCACCATGAACCCCACGTTGTGCCGGGTCGTGGCGTACTCGCGCCCAGGATTGCCGAGACCGACCACAAGGAGGTCGTGCGACGAGTCGCGATCTTCGCGACGCCACGGAAGTCTCACGGGATCACCAGATGCACGCTCATCGCGGATGCAGTCTGACAGGCGCACCGATCGTGCACAGCCAACCTACAAAGAAGCCGAGGCGGTGTTATTCCGCGGCGTCAGCGTCAGCTTCGGCGTCATCGCCAGCAGCTTCAGCCTCAGGCTCAGCGGTGTCGGCTTCAGCAACTGCGTCAGCCTCGCCTTCGCCTTCATCCGCGCCGTCCTCAGCACCTGCATAGGACGTGACGGACGCAAGAACCGTGTCGGGATCGTCGAGGAATGTGACGCCCGAATACGACGAGAGATCCGAGATGCGGATCGCGTCGCCGAGACCAAGCACGGAGACATCGATGTCGATCTGCTCCGGAACATCGAGCGGCCGTGCCTCAACGTGAATATCGGTGGGGCCATGCGAAAGTGTTCCGCCCTGCTTCGCGCCAGGGGCCTCGCCAACGATGTTGACGTGCACCGTGGTCTGGATGACCAGGTCGAGGTTGACCTCCATGAGGTCGATGTGCGTCATCGTTCCGCGCACCTTGTCGACTTGGTAGTCCTTGACGACGACCGAGTGCGATGCACCCGTGTCGACAACGACATCGAGCACCGCGTGCAGGCCAGCGCTCGTGGTGAGGGCCGCACGAAGGTCGGTTGCGGCAACCGCGATCGCTACGGGCGTGTTCTGCCCGTAGATGACACCGGGGATCTGCCCCGTCGCGCGCAAACGGCGCGTTTCGGCAGAGCCGAGCTTGGTGCGCTCGGCAACGGTGATCTTGACGCGTGTTCCAACTCCAGCCACGGCGGACGATTCTAGCCATAGATCGCACCTCGACCGCGGATTGACTCGCACGAGGTGCGAATTGCCCTCTCGCCCGCTCTACCCAGACGGATGCTCGTGGGCTCCGTTTGCCTCTCGTTCGCGTGTCACAAGCACGGGAACAAGGAGCGCCGCACCGAAGACGATCGAGTCGATTGTGCGGTCAGACGAGTTGAACAGATTGCTCGTCAGCGGGTTGTCGGAGACCCAGTAGGTGATGACGAGCGCCGCGAAGGAGAGCACGATCCACACCGCCGCAAACGTGACGGTGCGATAGCCCCGTAGCGCGATGGCACCAGCAAGCGCGACGCCGACGAGCGGCAGGAGATAGCCGAAGGAACCCCGCCCAGCCATCTGAATGCAGAGCTCGCGAATCGCGGGCCACACCCGGTTTGCGTGGTCGGCCAGGTACGACGGACTCAAAACGTCACTCACGCGGTAGTCGGTGCTCTTGACACCATGGATCGCAACCCACAGCCGCCACGGGAGGTCGATGAGCACCACGGCCACGGCAGGGCGCACCAGCTCGCGCCGTCGCACTGCTGGCGCTGCGACCGCCGCCGCGACGAACGCCGCGAGCGCAAACGCCTCCCCCTCGCTCTTCGTCAGGACGGCCGCCCCGAGGAAGATCGCCGTTGTCACGAGAAGGTCGCGTTCACCCGACCGAACCCAGCCGGCCAACCCGCACACGCCGAGCGCCACGAAACAGGCCAGCGGGACGTCTGCGTAATTCGAGGGCAGCTGATAGAGGAATGTCGGAGCAGCGACGATCGCCAACAACGTGACCGCGAGCACCACAGGGGCGGTGCAGCGTCCACGCCGCACCGACAAGGGCGAGCGCGAAGCCGAACAGTTGGAGATGCACCACTGTTCCGTCGAAGGCCCCCATGAACCGGAAGTCGATCGCCTCGAGCGACGGCAGCAGCAGCGGGTGTTGGAGCGCCGGGTAGGTCGGGTCGGTGAACACCGGGCTCGCGGGATACCCGAACTCGTAGAGCGCCCGCGCGCGCGTCGCCCAGATCACCCAGCCGTCGAATTCGACAAGTGGCTTGACGGCGAGCAGCCGCAGCAGGAACCCGAACATTACGGCGATACCGACGAAGGGCAGCGCCACGAGGAGAGTGCGAATCGTGCGCGACGTTCGGCGAGGCTCGGAGGCGGGTCGTGACGTTGTGGGTTGCGTCGCGATGCGCCGCCACCCCAGCACAAGCGCACCGAGCGCCAACACCGGCAGCGTGAGTCGGCCGACAGCGACATGCACGACAGCAAGGTCAGCGGCAGCAATGCCGCAGGTTGCAAGGCCGACCGCGTAGCCAAGTGGCGCGAGCCGCCGCAGCTCGCCAACCGATCGGGCAATGCCAAGCGCGCCGAGCAGCCCGAGGCCAACGCACCAAAAGAGCACGTTCACGACAACGAGCTCGATGCTGTGCCCGATCATCGTCCCTCGATCTTCGAGACGAAGAAGAGCTGGAGCCCCGCCCGCTCCTGCGCCGAGTAGTGCAGCCCCAACACACCCGGGTCAGCTTGGAACGACACGACCGTGTTGGCGTTCGCCAGGTCAGACGTCTGCACCGCAGGGAGCAGGTAGAAGCGTCCGGCGAACGCAACCGCCTGCTCGAGCGTCATGTTCGCGCTAAGCCCACTCGGGTCGACCTGGAAGTAGACGCGGTCGCCCTTGGCAACACGCTCAGCGTAGAAGTCGAGGACATCACCGGGGATCTGCAGCTGGTCGGTCGCTGCATGCCGTCGATCGGCGTTCGAGTACTTCGAGTAGATCGCGTACTCATGGGACAGCACGTGCGTCATGCGACCCACGTTCGTGAGGAACGAGGCGGCGGCGATCGCCACCGTCACACAGATCACAACCGCTTCGACACGGTCGACGCGCAGACGCACCATCAGGGCCGAGCCTATGCCACCGGGGTGACGGCGGCGGCCGGACGCTAGAAGAGCTGGTTCTCGCCGCCGAAGATCGCCGACACCGAATCGTCGGCGAACACGTTCATGATCGTCTCGGCAAGCAGGCCCGAGACGGGCAGGATCGTCAGCTTCTCAGGACGCGTGAGCGGATCGATCGGCACCGTGTCGGTGACAACAATTCCCTTGATCCGGTCGTCGGACGCGAACTTGTCGAGCGAATCGCCGCAGAACATGCCGTGCGTCGCAAAGAGCCACACCTCTTTCGCTCCATGCTCCTGCAGCGCACCAACGTTCGCGCGCATCGTGCCGCCGGTCATGATCACGTCGTCGCCGAGGATCGCGATCTTGCCGTTCACACGGCCGGCGATCTCGGTGACCGCAACAACGTCGTGCTCGGGCCGCGACTTGTGCATCATCGCGAACTCCGCCTCAAGCATCTGTGCGAAACGCTCCGCTTGCTTGGCACGGCCGGCATCAGGCGACACCGAAACGATCCCATCACCAAACAGGCCGAGATCACGGAAGTGGCGGGCAAAGAGCGGCAGCGCCGTCATGTGATCGACAGGGATCGTGAAGAACCCCTGGATCTGACCGGCGTGAAGGTCCATCGTCAGGATGCGGTCGGCGCCTGCGAGCTGCAGCAGGTCGGCAACAAACCGGGCCGAGATCGGCTCACGCGGCTTCGCCTTGCGATCCTGGCGTGCGTACGGGAACAGCGGCATCACAGCAGTGATGCGCTTGGCCGACGCAAGCTTCGCCGCCTGGATCATGAAACAGAGCTCCATGATGTTGCGGTCGATCTCCCCCGAACCGGTCTGGACGATGAAGATGTCGGCGCCACGGATCGACTCGTCGTAGCGGCAGTAGGTCTCGCCATTCGCGAACGTCTTCAACGTCACGCTCGCGAGCTCAACGTCAAGCTGCTCGCAGATCCGCTTCGCAAGATCGGGATGCGAACGGCCAGCAAAGATCATCAGCCGCTTCTGCGGCCCACGCTCAATCCAGTGGCCGGTAGCCGTCTCGGTCACGATGCCGGGAGACTCCAAGCCGGGGAGTGTGAGCTCAGTCGTTCCGCTGCCGGGCTGCATACCCCTCCTTGTTCTCCTGGCGCGCACGGGCAACCGCAAGCGCATCGTTTGGCACATCCTTGGTTACGACAGTTCCAGCAGCCACCCATGCTCCGTCTCCGATCTCAACCGGGGCGACGAAGCCATTTTGGATACCGGTCCTGACGTTGTCCCCAATCGTCGTCCTGCCCTTCGGTTGACCCGGACGGTGAGGGAAGTTTGCGGTGATCGCGCCAGCACCGATGTTCGTGCCGTCGCCGATCGTGGCATCGCCAATGTAGGAGAGGTGAGGCACCTTCGTTCCTTCACCGATGCTTGAGTTCTTGATCTCCACGTAGGTGCCAGCCTTCGAATTGGGGCCAAGAACCGTTCCGGGGCGAAGGTAACAAAATGGCCCAACGAGTGCTCCGGGTCCGATCTCCGCGTCGATCGCGACCGTGTGCGGCTGAATATCGGCGCCCGTGGCGATCCGGGTTTGGCCCCGCAAGACCGTGAAGGGATGCACCGTCACGTCGTTTTCGATCTCAACCGTTGGCTCGATCCATGTCGATGCCGGATCGACAATCGCAACCCCGTTCAACATGTGCGACTCGTTGATCCGGTCGCGGAGCACGGCGGCGGCGTGAGCAAGCTCAACCCGCGTGTTCACACCTTCGGTCTCGGCTGGGTCGGGTGCGATGTAGGCGGCCACCGTGTCGCCCGCGTTCGCAAGCGCCAACACGGCGTCGGTGAGATAGAGCTCGCCCTGCGCGTTGTGGGGCGTGAGCGTGTCGAGGGCCGGCCACAGCTTGTCGGACTGAAACACGTAGATCGACGAATTCACCTCACGCACCTCGAGCTGCTCCGGCGTTGCGTCGCGCGCCTCAACAATCGCCGTTACGTGGCCGGCGTCGTTGCGGAGAACGCGCCCGTAGGCCCGAACATCGGGCGGCATGAACGTGAGCACGGTTGCCGCCGCACCTTCACGCCGGTGCGTCGCCACAAGATCGGCGAGCAGCTCAGCCGTGAGCAGCGGGGTGTCGCCCGAAAGGATGAGAACGTCGGCGGTACGGCCTTCAAGCGCCGGACGGGCGCACCGCACCGCATCACCCGTGCCGAGCGGAACTGGCTGCACGGCCACCTCGATCCCTTCACCTGCGAACGCGTCAATCGTTGCTGGCGACGCGACGACGAGGATCGGGTCTGCTCCCGCTCCTCGCCCGGCCTCAATCACCCAGTCGACCATCCGCCGTCCGAGCACCGGATGGAGGTGTTTCGGGGTCGCGGATTTCATCCGGGTGCCGAGGCCTCCGGCCATGACGACTGCTGCGATTGGCGTGTCTGTCACGTGGCCTGAGTAGTTGGCTGGGGCGCCAGGATTCGAACCTGGGATCGCGGGACCAAAACCCGCTGCCTTACCGCTTGGCTACGCCCCACTGCGAGGCGAGTATAGGTGCTCCGGCCGGAGCGGCTCAGGACTTGCCGCGCTCGGCGAAGAGCACAACGAGCGCCACGATCGCGATGATCACGACAACGGCGTACGCAATGGTCTTCGCAATGAAGAGAACGAGCGGCACCAGGATCGCCAAAAGCTGTGATGCAGCAAGGATCCAGCTCGCCTGGCGTACGAGGCCGGACGACGACGATCGGCCCGTGTAGATCCAGGCGCCAAGGCCTGCCGCGGCAAGCACGAACACAAGCCAATGCGGGAACACGTGGACGACGACAAGCAGCCCTTCGACCGCTGCGATCCAGAACGACGACCGCAGGCGGTGGCGCTGCAGCAGTCCGCCGAGGCCGGGCTGTGCGATATCGGAACTGCTCACGTCTCCAAACCTACCATGCTGGTTCGCAGAGCCAGACCTGGGCACGCGTCTCGATCGAGGCGGCGACCGTCGCAGCCTCGCCTGCATGCAGGAAGAGACCGAACACCGCGGGGCCAGCACCGCTCGCGTCGGCATGAAACGCTCCTGCCGCGCGAAGCTCGGCCGCAAGCGGCGACTGGGCGAGATCGTTTGGTGGCAACGCGCCGAGATCTTCGGGCGACCGCATCGTGCGCAGCACCTGCTCGGCAGCGGCGCGACGTTCGGCGAACCCGTCCCCACCGTTGCGCTCGTCGAAGCGGCGATACACCGCTCCCGTCGACTCTTTGACCTCGTCATGCGGGAGCGCCAGGACGATCGTGTAGCCCTGCGGCAGCTCAACGGGTTCCAGCACCGACCCGTCGCCTGTCCCAACGCACGGGCCCTGCTGGAGAAAGAACGGCACGTCAGCGCCGAGCGTGCGCGCGAGCCGATGCAGCGTCGCGGGTGGAAGCGGGTTGGGGAGCGTCGCTGACGCGAGCTGGAGGGCGGCAGCAGCGTCGGCCGAGCCGCCACCGAGCCCGGCCGCGACCGGGATGCGTTTGTCGATCGTCACGCGCCACCGCGGCGCAACCGCCGCTTCGGTCGCGACCGCTTCGAGCGCGCGGGCGACGAGCGTATCGTCGGCAAACCCAACGACCTCAAGGTCGTCTGCGGCTTCGAGCGTGATCGTGTCGCTCAGCGAGATCCGCTGAAAGAGCGTCCAAAGCTCGTGGTAGCCGTCGGCACCCGCCACACCAACAACGAGGGCCAAGTTCAGCTTTGCGTACGCCTCGACCGTGGTCATGCGAGCGCAGCGGCGAGCTGGACGAAGTCGGTGGGTCGAAGCTCCTCTGCGCGCGCGCCAGCGTTCAGGCCAAGCTCGTCGAGCACGGCAGCGGCCTTTTCGCGCGAGACGATGCCCGAAAGCGACAGCGAGTTCGCAAGTGTCTTACGCCGATGCGAGAACGCGCCCTCAACGATCTGTTTCAGCTGTTTGGTGGGTCCCGGTCCGATGCGTCGAAACGCGATGAGCGCCGACTCAACGTTCGGCGGCGGACGGAACACTTCGCGCGACACTGGGTGGTAGCCGGTGCGTTCGGTGCTGAGCTGCATCAGCACCGACACCGACCCATACGCCTTGGTGCTTGGCCAGGCGAAGAATCGTTCGGCGACCTCCTTCTGCACCATCACGCACCACGACTGAATCGGGTCGAACGACAGGCTTTCAGCAACGATCGGCGTCGCGACGTTGTAGGGCAGGTTCGCGACAAGCTTCGTGGGGAGCGGGTCGAGTGCGTTCAGGTCGATTGCGAGCGCGTCACCCCAATGGAGTTGCACCCGGTCGATCTCTTTCAGATGCGGCGTCAGGCTCGTGTCGATCTCGATTGCGTGGATCTGAGCGACACGGGTGGAGAGGTAGCGCGTCAGCACGCCAAGGCCCGGGCCGATCTCGAGCACAACGTCGGCGGGATCGAGTTCGGCAAGTCGGCCGATGACGTCGAGGATGTTCTTGTCGATCAGGAAGTGCTGACCGAACTTCTTCTTTGGTGCGACCTTCACAGGCCAAACACCTTGGTTGCGTTCGCGTCGATCTGGGCTTCAAGCGCGGCGGGATCTTCACCGCGCGCCTCAGCAAGCACCGCGAGTGTGTGCATCACGTAGGCGGGCTCGTTCGTTTGGCCTCGGAACGCCTGCGGCGCCAGATAGGGGCAGTCCGTTTCGGCCAAGATCCGTTCGGCCGGGACGGCGCGTGCGGCGGCGCGAAGCTCGTAGGCGTTCTTGTAGGTGACGTTGCCGGCGAACGAGACGTACCACCCTCTCTCGATCGCATCGGGCAGCATCGCCGGACTCGAGAAGCAATGGAGGATCACGTCGCCTGGGTGCGGCCGCAGCATGGCGAGCGTGTCGTCGTCGGCGGCACGGGTGTGGATGATCACCGGCTTGCGCGTCTCGGCGGCGATGTCGAGCTGGGCGGCAAAGACGCGTCGCTGATCGTCGGGGGTGGCGTAGTCGCGGAACCAATCAAGGCCGGTCTCTCCCACCCCGACCGCTTTGTCGTCTGCGAGGAGGCGGCGGAGCTCGTCGAAGTCGGCGTCGGTCGCTGTACCCGACTCGTGCGGGTGGATGCCGAGGATGGCGGCCACACCGTCTTCAGCGTGCGCGATCTGCAAGGCGTCTGGCGCGGCCGCGACGGACGTGGCGACGAGCATCACGCGGCTAACGCCGGCCGCTCGCGCACGGGCCAGGGTCTCGCCCGCCTCTGCCACGCCCAGGTGGGCGTGCGTGTCGATCACGCGTCGGGTGTTTCGAGCCGCGGGAACAGCGGTGCGGCGCCTTCGATTCCCGTGGCGGCGACAAGCTGGCCGTAGGCGACTCGGTCGAACGACAGGTCGTCGGACTGCCCGAGCGCCGTCAGGATCTTTGGTGCGGTTTCGGGGAGGTAGGCGGCGAGCGCGACGGCGACGAGCCGGAGCCCGTCGGCGAGGTCGTAGAGCACACCCTCGAGTGCCGCTGCCTTCGTCTCGTCTTTCGCCATCTCCCACGGTGCGCTCTCTGTGACGTACCGGTTGAGTGCGCGCACGACGAGCCAGATCTTGTCGACGGCGCTCGTGATGTCGAACCGGTCGAGGTCGGCGAGCACACCGTCGCGCATCACGGCAACCTCGTTGGCAAGCGTGGTGTTGGTGCCGGTGACACCCTCCTTGGGCCCGATGGCGCCGCCGAGGTACTTGGCGATCATCGCCGTCGTGCGCGACAGGAGGTTGCCAAGGTCGTTGCCGAGCTCGCGTTCGTAGCGTTCACGGATGCCGTCGATGGAGGCGCTGCCGTCTTGCCCGAACGTCACGGCGCGCGCGCACCAGTAGCGCACAGGATCGGCGCCATAGATGTCGATCAGGTCGAGCGGGTCGACGACGTTGCCGAGCGACTTCGAGATCTTCTTGTCGTCGAGGAGCAGGTAGCCGTGCACGAAGATCTGCTGGGGCAGCTCGTAGCCGGCGGCCATCAACATCGCGGGCCAGTAGACGCAGTGGAACCGGATGATGTCTTTCGCCATCAGGTGGCGTGCGCCGGGCCAGAACGTGTCGCGGAGATCTTCGCCGGGGCGCGCGTAGGTGAGGGCGCTCAGGTAGTTGATGAGGGCGTCGGCCCAGACGTAGGCGACCTGGCTCTCATCCCACGGCAGCGGAATGCCCCATGGCTGTCCGGCGCGCGAGATCGAGAAGTCCTGCAGACCACCCGCGATGAAACTGCGCGCTTCGTTGAAACGGAAGTCGGGCAGCACCCAGTCGGGATGCGCGTCGTAGTAGGCGAGCAGCCGATCCTGATAGGCCGATAGCCGGAAGAAGTAGTTCTTCTCTTCGATCTGCTCGGGTACCCGGTCGTGGATCGGGCACTTGCCGTCGACGAGGCTGTCTTCGGTCTTGAACTCCTCGCAGCCGACGCAGTAGAGGCCCGAGTAGACGTCTTCGTAGACGTCACCGTTGTCGTAGATCTTCTGGAGGAACTCGCGCACAAAGACCTTGTGCCCCTCATCGCTCGTGCGAATGAAGAAGTCGGGCTTGGCGTTCAGCCGTGCCGGGAGGTCGCGCCATGCTCCCACGATCTGGTCGGTGTAGGCCTGTGGCGCGAGCCCCAACTCCTCGGCGACCCGAAACACTTTCGTTGCGTGCTCGTCGACGCCCGTGAGGAAGAACGTCTCCTCGCCTCGTTGCGCCATGTGCCGCACGAGGATGTCGGCGGCGCACGTGGTGTAGGCGTGCCCGATGTGCGGCGTTGAGTTCACGTAGTAGATCGGGGTCGACAGGAAGTAGGTCATCGCAGCCCATGATACGAGGCCGCCTCTGACCTGCCGACAGGCGACGCGCGCCGAGGCCTCCGAGCGTGGCGATCGCCACACCGATCGCTGCGAGCCCGAAGGTCGGCAAGTGGGCTTTGCGAGCAGTCGCAGACCATGGCGGCGCCGCGATTGGACGCAGACCCAGATTGCTCGCGAGACCCAGCTTGCTGGCGAGACCCAGATTGCTCGCGAGGCCCAGAGTGCCCACGAGACCCAACGTGCCCACGGAACGAGCGGTATCGCCCCTACGCGTTGACAGAGTCGGATGCGAAACGACCGGGCGCACGGCACCGGTTACCCGGGGCATGACATCGGCGACCGGGGACACACCACGTGGCACAACCACGGCCGCAGCGGCAACGCGAGGAGGGCGTGCGCCGAAGACGAGTTCCGTTGGCGCGGCCGCGACAGCGGCGGCGGCGGTCGCAATCGAGGCGGCCACGTGCACGACCGACGTGTCGGCTGCACGCGTCGAGTCGGTGGCCGCGCTTGTTGCGCCTCCACCCTCACTCGCCCCAGCGTCGGCGTCGCCAATGGACAGATCGACGTTTTCCTCGACAGGCGGTTCCTTGGTGGGCTCCGTCTCGGTGGGGTCGGTCTCGGTTGGCTCCGCCCCGGCGGGATCGACCTGAGCATCGTCAACGGCACTGTTGGTCGACACCGCCGCATTCCCAAGCAACGCGGATGACGCGAGGACGGGTGCCACCGGCGACACCGGGCCAACCACCACGGCAGGTGCAGGTGCGGGTGCAGGTGCTGGAGTCGGCGCGGGTGTCGGCGCCGGTGTCGCGACAGGATTTGGCGTCTCCGCCGAGGTAGGTGTGGGCGTTGGAGACGGGGGCACGACGACCGGAGTGGACACGGTGGGTGTGGCGACCGCTGGCGTCACCGCCGACGGGGCAACCGGTGCGGGAGTCACGAGCGCGGGTGGCGCTGCAACGCGCGCGGGCAAGAAGCTCACGGGGTCGAGGTAGCCCTGCGCGTTCGATGCGAGCCGAACGCCAAGGTGAACGTAGGGCCCATCAACCTCTGGGTCGCCGGTCGGGCCAAGAGTTCCGACGTCGTCGCCAGGGGCAACCGACGCGCCCTTCGCAACTGAGATCGACCCGAGATGAACGAGCGTTACCGCGTACCCGTCGGCGGTGAGAATCGTGACGCTCTTTCCGTTCGTCGGGACTGTCCCAGCGAAGGTGACGTTTCCGGCAACCGGAGCCTGCACGGCCCCACCTGCCGAGCCGCTGATGTCGATACCTCGATGCTGACCACCGGCATACGGATGCGCCGCGTCGAACGTGAACGCCGAAACAACAACGCCATCGACCGGCCAAACCCATGTCGAGGACGGCGAAGACTCAGCTGGTTGACCCACCACCGCGAGCAAGAAGAAGACGACAAGCGCGAGCCGTCGCATGGCACCACCTCCGTGTTGTCGAACGAGAGAACGTCTGTTCGCCACAGTAGAGGCGCGCTCTGCGCGTTGTCAATTTTGGTTACAGAGGTGCTACAAAGACCGCTACAGGCCGTCGCGATAGAGGTCGTTTCGTGACATGCCGGTGAGCTCCGACACGACCTCAGCTGCGGCCTTCCGCGGCGTCCCTGCCGCCACGAGCTTCGCCACAGCCGCGTGGGCCGCCGCGAGCGCAGCCGCCCCAACCTCGGCGTCGCCCGGGCCAATCACCAGCACGATCTCGCCCGGGGGCGGCTCCGAGATCTGCGCCGCGACCTCAGCAGCCGTTCCACGCACGACCTCTTCGAACTTCTTCGTCAGCTCGCGGCACACGGCAACACGGCGCCCAGGATCGGCCGCAGCCAACGACGCGAGCGTCTTTGGCAGGCGCTTGGGTGACTCGAACGCGACCACAGGCCACTCGACCGACGAGAGCTCCTCCCACACATCCCTCAGCTCGCCCTCTTTGCGGGGAAGGAAGCCGATGAACGCGTACCGCTCACCCACGAGGCCGCTTGCGACAAGCGCCGTCTCAACTGCTGACGCACCGGGGAGCACCGTCACCTCCGCCCCAGCCTCGATCGCCGCCGCGATCACCCGAGCGCCCGGATCAGACACCCCCGGAAGCCCGGCGTCGGTCACGAGCGCAATCCGCTCACCGGCAAGGAGCCGCGGCACGATTTCGGCGGCACGCGCAGCCTCGTTGTGCTCGTGACACGAAAGCAGCGAGGTCGTAATCTCGTAGCGATCGAAGAGGATCCGTGTGTGCCGCGTGTCTTCGGCGAGCACAACCGACGCCTCGCGCAGCTCAGTCAGCACCCGAAAGGTGATGTCCTCGAGATTGCCGATGGGTGTGGCGCAGACAGCGAGCGGCACGTCAGGCCGACCCGAGCGCCTCAAGCGCGAGCAGGCCCGCACCAACAAGCCCCGCCCGCTCGCCAAGCTCCGCCCGCACAACCGGAATCGAACCGCCCGGCCGGAGCGCCTCGGTGGCAAGCACGCGACGAGCGGGCTCAAGCAGCAGCTCACCCGCACCGATGCCAAAGCCCCCACCAACGACCACGATGTCAGGCCCAAAGATGTTGACGAGGCCTGCGATGGCAACCCCAAGATGGCGACCGATCTCCTCCAGCGCCGGATGACGTTGCTCGACAAGGTCGTGTGCAGTCGCCGATGGGCCGAGCGCCGCGCGCGCAAGCCGCTCGGCCGCGAGGCCCGAGCAGTACGCCTCGACATGCCCATGGCCCGAACACGTGCCCTGACAAGGCTCGCCGTCTTCAACGATCACCATGTGGCCTAGCTCGCTCCAGCCTGGATAGAGGCGACCTGCGATCACCACGCCACCGCCGACGCCCGTGCCAAGCGTGAGCATCACCATGTCGGTTGAGCCCCTGCCGGCACCGAAACGGAACTCGCCAAGCGCCGCGGCGCTCGCATCGTTCGCAACCGCAACCCGCACCCCGAGCCGCCGCTCCATCTCGGCGACAAACGGCACGTTGTGGAGCGGGATGTTCACGGCGCCGAGCGCAAGCCCCGTCTTCTGATCGATGCGGGCGGGAATCCCAAAGCCGACAGCGTCGATTCCCGGACGGAGCGATTCGGACACGACACGCTCGAGCGCGTCGAGAAGATCGTTCTGCGAACCGACGGGCGTGGGATGCTCAACCGTGTCGTGCACTGAGCCCGCGTCGTCGACGACCCCGGTCAAGATCTTGGTGCCACCGAGATCGACGCCGATGACGCGCCCAGGTGGACGTTGTGTGTCAGAGGAGCCCGTCACGGTCGCCGGGTAGCCTACTCCGCGGATGGCAGAGGACGAGAAGCCCTATCGCGTCTACCGGGGTGGTCGCCAGAAAGGAAAGGTTCCGGCACCGTCCCTGCGGCAGCCAGGCCGCGATCGACGCGAACGGGAGAGAACACGCCGCGGTGAGTCCGCAGCACCCCCGGCCGGAGGTGGCATCGCGGTGAAGATCCTGCGACGACTCGGCTGGCGCCGAAGCCTGCTGCTTGCGCTCGGGCTGTTTGGGGTGCTGCTTGCGCTGTGGGCGATCAGCAGCTGGAACGCCGTCTCGGGCGGAATGGACAAGGCCAACAAACGGCTGCCGTCGGCGGCGCGTCGTCAGCTCGCCCCACAAGACGGCCTGCTCTTTTCGAAGCCGACAACGATCCTGTTGCTCGGCACCGACTCTGCACCGATCAAAGCCCGCTCGGGTGACCGGCACTCCGACTCGATCGAACTGCTCCGCACCGACCCGTCGCACCACCGCCTTGCCTACCTGACAATTCCACGCGATCTCTACGTGCATGTGCCAGGCCTTGGCAACACGAAGATCAACGCGGCGTACCAGGCGGGCGGCCCAGCGCTCGCACTCGCGACGGTGCACCAGTTCACCGGTCTCCCGATCAACCATGTGATCATCGTCGACTTCTCGTCGTTCAAAGAGTTGATCGACTCGCTCGGTGGCGTGACGATCAACGTCCCCTCACCGATCCTCTCGAACCGGTTTGACTGCCCGTTCAAGACGGCCGCCGCCTGCAGCGCCTGGCCTGGCTGGCGGTTCCACAAGGGCCGCCAAACGATGGACGGGAAGCGTGCACTGGTCTACTCGCGCATCCGTGAGAACCTGCTCAACCCACGCGAAACCGACATGGCGCGCGCGGGGCGCCAGCAGGCGGTGCTCCAAGCGACGATGGCGAACATGACGTCGTTCTCGACGATGCTCGGGCTGCCATGGGACGGCGGCTCGCTCGTGAAGCCGTTGACGACCGACCTCTCAACCACCGACGTGTTGCAACTCGGCTGGGTCAAGTTCCGGTCGTCAACGAGTTCGACCCTGTACTGCCGACTCGGCGGCGACACCGCATCGACTAGCTCTGGGTCGGCGATTATCCCGTCGGAGGACAACCGCAACATCCTTTCGATGTGGACGGGCGCTTCGGCGCCGCAGCGGCCAACAACGACGTACGGACCAGGCTGCGCCGTCGGGCACACGATTGCGCCTTAGCGAAACGGAACGGGCCAGCAGGCAGGGCTAACGCCCAGCGTGCTCGGTCAGTCGGGCATGTTGGTGATTTCGGGCGCCTTCGACGACCCCGAGTCGGACGAGGAGTCCGACGACGAGGAGGACGAATCGCTTCCGCCACCCGACTTGCGGCCGCTGCGGCCGTAGTCGGTTGAGTAGAAGCCGGAACCCTTGTAATGCACCGCGACCGGGAAAAGCACGCGCTCGAGCGGCGAGGCGCCGCATTCGTCGCACTTCTCAGGGCCGTTCTCGGTCATGCCGTGAAAGACCTCGAAGAGGTGTCCGTTTGGGCACTTGTATTCGTAGATCGGCATTCGGTGCGAAAGGGTATCAGTGGCCCCGGCCCGCTAGCCTCGACCATGTGAGACGCGCACTCCTGCTGGTCGTGGTCGTCACCGCCCTCGTCGGTGCTGAAGGTGCAGCGGCCCACGCGATCGTGGTCTCCGCGACTCCAACCGACGGGGTGGTCGTTGCGGCGGCGCCGCGTGGTGCCGTGATCACGTTCGACAGTGGCGTTCGGGTGGGGCCGCGCAACGCTGCGATTCGCAACGACGGCACAAGCGTCATCGGCGGCCCGGCCCGCATCACCGATGGTCGCACGCTCGTGATCCCGTTCCGCACGAACCTTGGGCAGGGCAACTTCACCGTTCGCTGGAGTGTCGTGAGCCAGGACGGGCACGAGGAGGAAGGTCTGATCGCCTTCGGTGTCGGGCGATCGGCGACGACGCCCTTTGCGACGCTCACGACGTCGCCGACGGTCACCTGGGAGCGCGTCGTCATGCGTTGGCTGTTCCTTGCCGGAACGCTGCTTGCTGCTGGGCTTGCGATCTTCGCGGTCGTCGTACTGCGGCCGCTTCAGCGCGAACATCAGCTGGCCCGGCCTCTCGCCAACGGGGCGTTTCTTGGGCTGGCGCTGGCGTTTGTGGGGGCAGACGCGCTGGCACATGCGAAGGGAGTCGGCGGCACACGTTTTGAACTCTGGGTGAGCTGCGCGACAATCGTTGCGGGGGCAGGCGCCGCTGCCGCCGCACTCGCCCCTCGCCTGCCTGCACTGCGATACGGGGCCTACGGGGCAGGTGTCGCGCTGCTCGCCGCGCCAACGCTCTCGGGGCACGCACTCGATTCGAGCCAAGCAGCCGTGCTCTCCCCCGTCGCCGACGTGCTCCACCTCGGTGCCGCAGCCCTCTGGATCGGTGGCCTTGGCGGACTCGCGATGACGCTCCCCCGCGTCGATCCGTCGTCGCGGGCGGCAATCGTGCGCCGATTTGGGGCGATCGCCGGGCCGGCCCTGATCGTCCTTGTGGCGGCCGGTGCCTCGCGGGCGCTCACCGAACTCGCGTCGGTGTCGCAGCTCTGGTCGACTCCCTATGGGCGAACGCTGATCGCCAAGTCGGCGCTGCTCACATCGGCACTCATCGTTGGGACATTCGCGCGCCGACGACTGGCATCAGGCGGTCGCCCTCGTCGCCTCATCGGCGTCGAACTCGGCCTTCTCGCCATCGTCGTCCTCGCCGCCGGAATCCTCACCGACCTCCAGCCTGGGCGCGCAGGAGCACGCCATGCGACCCCATCGAATGCGCCGTCGCTCCTCGACATTCCGGTGCCACCGCCTGCCAACGCGTATGTCGACGCGCAGGAGCTTGGCCCGTATGCGGTGGCGCTCGCATTCGATGGTTCGCGCGCGCAGGTCACCGTCGCCGGCTCCGACGGCACCGCACCCGCCGACATCACCGTGCTGCTCGATGGCAAGCCTGCGACCGCGTGCGGCCGCGGCTGTTACTCGACGGTCATTCACGGCACCCGGCTTCAGGTCACGATCAACGGCACACCACTCACCTTCACGCTCCCCGGCGAACTGATCTCTGGTTCCGACCTGCTGCGTGCCACAACCCTCGCCTACCAAGCGCTTCGAACAGTGACTGTCCGCGAGTCGCTGGCATCGCTCGCAAACAACGCCCAGATCACCGTGTTCCGTGAGCAGGCACCCGACCGGTTCGGCTACGAGATCACGGCCGCAGCTGATCGCAGCATCGTCGGCACCTCAGGTGTCGTGCTCGGAAAGGAGCGCTGGGATCGCATCGCGCACGGCGCCTGGACGCACACGACACAGAGCTCGCCCGTCGTTCCATTTGCCGACTGGACCGCGGCAGCGCGCAACATCTATGAGGCCGACGACGGGACGATCACGTTCTACGACCCGTCGTTCCCTGCGTGGTTCCGGCTCCGCATCGACCCGACAACGCACCTACCCAGCGAGCTGCACATGGTGGGCGCCGCCCACTTCATGACGCACAGCTACTCGGCGTTCAACGAGCCAATTTCGCTGTCGGCACCCAGCTGACCCTCAACAAGCTCCGCGAAACAGGGCGCGCTCTCGAACGCGGCGAGGCCAACAGGCGCATCGATCACGCGACGGCGCTTCCTGCGAAGAGTGACGAACGTGCCTGCCAAGCCAACCGCTCCGCCAAGCGCAAGACGCACCCGGCGTCGCCGGCTTCCCATTCCCTTGGCGTTCACAAGGCCAGTGTAGGGCGATCGACTAGGGTGACCAGCGATGTCGCACCTCGCACCGAAGCCACCTGAGCCTGTGCGCGTCACCACTCTCGGCGACCTGCTGCTCGACGTGATCGTGCACCTCGAAGGCCCGCTCGTGGTCGGCGACGATCGCCCCGCAACCACACGCGCATGTGCAGGTGGGCAGGCTGCAAACGTCGCAGCCTGGGCGTCCGTCTCCGGCGCGACCGCGCGATACGTCGGGAAGCGCGGCGACGATGAGGCCGGCGAGATCGTCGAGCACGAGCTCGCGGGGTACGGCGTAACCGTTGCGGGCCCGCGCGTCGGCCGCACGGGGATTGTCGTCTCGATCGCCGAGTCGGCAGACCGCTCGATGGCGTCGGATCGCGGTTCGGCCCCCGACCTCGCACCCGACGAACTCACCCGCGACTGGTTCGACAGCGACGTCTTCTTCATCTCGGGCTACGCGCTCATGCGCCAACCGATCGGAGCGGCGGCGATGCGCGCCGCCCAACTCGCACGGTCGTTCGGCGCCACCGTGGCACTCGACCTCGCTACCTGGACGTTGTTCGACGACACGTTTCGGGAACGCGTGCAGCAGCTCGCCCCTGACCTTGTGTTCGCCAACGAGCGAGAACACGACGAGTTCGGCGAGTTCGACTGCCGCTGGATCGTGAAACGAGGCGCCAACGGCGTGCTCGTCGATGGAGTCGCCTACCCTGCCCTGCCCACCTCGGTGGTCGATCCAACAGGCGCAGGCGACGCGTTCGCTGGCGGTTTTCTCGCAGGAGGCGTCACACTTGGACTCGACGCTGCCGCGCGCTGTTGCGCCAAGCTCGGAGCAATGCCGTGATCCGCATCTCACCCGACATCCAAGAAGCAATCGCCGCAGGACGCGGTGTTGTTGCGCTTGAGACAACCCTCGTCGCGCACGGCTTTCCACCCGGTGAGGGTGTGCGCGTCGGCCTCGAATCGGAAGCAGCCGTCCGTGCCGGCGGTGCTATCCCAGCAACGATCGGAATTCTCGACGGGCAGATCGTCGTCGGACTCACCGAAGCAGAGCTCGGCCGCTTTGATGTTTCGGCCCGCAAGCTCGGCCCCCGCGACCTCGCTGCGTGCCTCGTCCAAGGAGCGGTCGGCGCAACAACCGTCGGCGGCACGCTCGCCGTGTGTCGGGCAACCGGCATCCAATTCATGGCAACCGGCGGCCTCGGTGGGGTACACCGCGGCTGGCCCACCCCACCCGACGTGTCGGCCGATCTCGACGTGATCGCGCAGACGCACGCGCTGATCGTCTCGTCGGGCGTGAAGTCGCTCCTTGACGTTCCCGCCACAAGCGAGCTGCTCGAAACGCTCGGCATTCCCGTGCTCGGCTGGCGCACCAACACGATGCCGCTCTTCTACTCAGCGCTCGGCGGCCCGAACGTGTCCGCCCGGGTCGAAACCGCCGCGGAGGCAGCAGCGATCGCGAAGAGCCACTGGGCGATCGGGGGAGGCGGCCTTGTTGTCGGTCGACCACCTGATGTGAGCCTCGACAACGTCGAACCGCTGATTCAGGAGGCGCTCGCGAAAGCCGACGCCGACGGGATCCACGGGCAGGCCGTCACGCCATACGTCCTCTCGTATCTCCACCGCGAAAGCGGCGGACGCACGCTCGCGGCGAACCGTGAGCTGATCGTCGGCAACGCACGTCTCGCCGGCGAAATCGCCGCAGCAGCCTAGGTCGTCGACTTCGAGCGACGGCGACGTCGCGGACGACCGAGGCGGAAACGCGCCTCCTGGTCGACGTACAGCAACGCTCCGCCCGCAACCATCAGCGGGGCCAGAACAACGTCCGCGAGAAACGCGGCAATCCGGATCGTGTTATCGGCCTGCCCGTGCAGCAACGTCAGCAACACGTTGCGCGTCAGGTAGTAGACGATCACGAGCGTTGCAAGCGACCCGACCGAATGGATGTAGTCGGCCCGCCCAAGCTCCCCGGCACGCCGAAGCGCCTGCAGAAGCCGCCGCCGCTCGATCACCGCAACCGGCACAACCAGCCCAACCAAGCCCAAGTAGGCGATCGCCGCCAATGCAAACCACGTGAAGAGCAACGCCGCCGGAACCATCACAACCGTTCCCGAAACAACACCCCAAAACGCCGTCGCACGATCAAGCGGCTTGCCATTCACAACAGCAGCACCCTGCGCATAAGCGAGCGACAGCAGCGGCGCAAACGCCGCGATCAGCAACGCGCGCGTCTGCGGGTTGCCATGCCCATATGCCGCCTGATCAAGGAGCGCCAACGGCAGCCCAAGCGGCAACACCAACCAAAATCTGCCCTGGTAGAGCTTGATCGTCTCGGCCACAAGCTGACCAACCGTCCGGGTCTCCGGCGGCAACGCCTTCGGCAACTCAGCCATCAAGCGCCACCAATAGATGAGGGATTGCGTCGTGAAGCAGGGTCAGCGCCTTCTCGAACTCCCACTTCGACCGGTCGGGCTCATCAACGTCGTTACACACCGCGCGAACCTCGATCGCCGGCACCCCCGCAAAGCCGCACGCTCGCAGCACCGAGAACCCCTCCATCGCCTCAACATCAACCCCGGTCGTTCCGCCCACGCTGCCGCTCATGCCGATCGTGCACACACGCGCACCCGGGAATGCGGATCTCGCCCGCGCAAGCAACACCGGATCAGGATCAACACGCTTCGTCACAAGGTTCGAATCGCTATCGCAATACACCGCGTCCGACCCGATCACAAGCTCCGGGCCCATATACCCACGCACGCCCGCCAAGCCCACATGCAACACGGCACGCGGCCGACGTTCCGCAATCACAGCAGCCGTGACCGCAGCCGCATCAACGGGCCCAACCCCACACGCAACACCGTTACGCGTCTTTCCAAGCTCCCTGGCGGTCGCAGCAATCACAAGCATCGGTGAGACGGTAACCACACAGCGACAGTGTAGGCGTGGCAAACTGCGAGCAATGACGTGGACAGTCATCCAGCCCGGCGACTTCGAGTGGATCGATCGCCCGAACGCCGAAGGTGTCGTCACGCGCAAGAGCGCCGAAGTCACCGAGCCCGGCGGACTGACCCAGTCGCGCGCCCGCAAGTGGCGCCTCCTCCCCGGAGCCCGCGGCAAGCGGCACTCAGAAGGAGCGCAGGAGGAGGTCTTCTTCGTCCACGAAGGAACGCTTACCGCCCTCCTCGGTGATGATCCCTGGGAGCGGGTCGACGTCTCAGCAGGCGGCATCCTCGTGCTCGGCATCGGCACCCCGATTCAGCTGCGCAACGAAACCGACTCCGAAGTGCGCCTCTTCGCGTACGGCGCCCCGCCCATCGCGGGCCAAGCGACCGTCCTCGAAGACATCGGCGACATTTAGCGGAGGGATCGACGGCACGACCTTGTGCGTGCACCGTCGAGCGCCCCTAGAACTTCAAGCGCGACGATCTACAGCACGGGAACGGCTTTGGTGAACACGAGATCGCCGTTTTGGGCATCGACGCGGATCGTGTCGCCCGCCTGGAAGTCGCCCTCCAGCAGTCGCAGCGCGAGCGGATTCTCAAGCAGCCGCTGAATCGCCCGCTTCAACGGCCGCGCACCGTAGGTCGGATCCCAGCCCGCATCGCCGATCGACTGCTTCGCATCGTCGGTGAGCTCGATCTCCAAATCGCGGGCAGCGAGGCGCTCCCGAAGCCGCTCAAGCTGCAGCTCGACGATGTTGCCGAGCTGGTCGCGGGTGAGCGCGCTGAACGGCACGATCTCGTCGATCCGATTCAGGAACTCCGGCCGGAAGTGCTCGCGCATCGCCTCGGGGCTGCGGATGTTCGATGTCATGATCAGCACCGTGTTGCGGAAGTCGACCGTGCGACCCTGACCGTCAGTCAACCGCCCGTCGTCGAGCACCTGCAGCAGGACATCAAAGACTTCGGCGTGCGCCTTCTCGATCTCGTCGAGCAGCACCACCGTGTACGGACGACGCCGCACAGCCTCGGTCAGCTGGCCACCTTCGTCGTAGCCGACGTACCCCGGAGGCGCACCAATGAGCCGGGCGACGGTGTGGCGCTCCTGGTACTCCGACATGTCGAGCCGCACCATCGCGCCCTCGTCGTCGAACATGAATGCCGCGAGTGCCCGGGCTAGCTCGGTCTTACCCACACCCGTCGGGCCAAGGAAGACGAATGAGCCGATCGGTCGGTTCGGATCCTGCAAACCTGTTCGGGCACGACGGAGCGCGTTCGCAACCGCGGAGACAGCCTCGTCCTGGCCGATCACCCGGCCGTGGAGGCGCTCCTCCATGTGGATCAGCTTCTCGGTCTCGCCTTCGAGCAGCCGATCGACCGGGATGCCCGTCCAGCGCGCAACCGTCATGGCGATGTCGTCCTCGTCGACCTCTTCCTTGACCATCGGGTTCTCGGGCGCCTTGCGATTCGCAAGCTCACTCTCAAGCTCTGGGATCTCGCCATACCGGATCTCGGCAACCCGCTGGAGGTTGCCTTCGCGCTCGGCGCGCTCTGCCTCCATCCGCAGCTCGTCAACGCGGCGAGTTGCATCTTTGATCCCGTCGAGCGCTTCCTTCTCCTTCGCCCAGCGGGCGGCGAGACCGTCGCGCTCTTCCTTCGCCTCCACGAGCGCGCGCTCAACCGGCTCGCGCACCTCGGGGGTCTCCTTGATCATCGCGGCAAGCTCAATCTCAAGCTGCATCACACGGCGGTTCGCCTCATCAAGCTCGAGCGGTGAGGAGTCGATCTCGATCCGCAGCTTCGACGCCGCCTCGTCGACCAGATCGATCGCCTTGTCGGGCAGAAAGCGGTCAGAGATGTAGCGGTGCGAGAGCACACCCGCGGCAACAAGCGCCGCGTCACGGATGCGCACACCGTGGTGGGCTTCGTAGCGCTCCTTCAGGCCTCGGAGGATCGCGATCGTGTCAGGAACCGACGGCTCGCCGACATGCACCGGCGCAAAGCGGCGCTCAAGGGCGGCGTCCTTCTCGATGTACTTGCGGAACTCGTCGAGCGTCGTCGCCCCCACACAGCGCAGCTCGCCACGCGCCAGCATCGGCTTCAACAAGTTCGCAGCATCGACCGCGCCCTCGGCCGCACCGGCGCCGACGATCGTGTGCAGCTCGTCAATGAAGAGAACGATGCGGCCGTCGCTCGACTTGATCTCCGACAGCACAGCCTTCAACCGCTCCTCAAACTCGCCGCGGTACTTCGAACCGGCAAGCAGCGAGCCGATATCGAGCGAGAAGACACGGCGATCGCGCAACCCCTCGGGGATGTCGCCCGCCACGATGCGTTGGGCGAGACCTTCGACAATCGCCGTCTTGCCGACACCCGGCTCGCCAATCAGCACCGGGTTGTTCTTCGTGCGCCGCGACAGGATCTGGATCACACGGCGGATCTCTTCGTCGCGCCCGATCACCGGGTCGAGCTTCCCCTGCTCGGCCGCCTCGGTGAGGTCGCGCCCGTACTTCTCAAGCGCCTGATAGCTGCCCTCGGGATCCTGCGACGTCACCCGCTGGCCGCCACGCACCTTCTTGATCCACGCGAGAATCTCGGCCCGATCGACCGGCTCCAACGCCAGAAAGATGTGCTCGGTCGAGACGTAATCGTCCTCGAGCTTCGCGCGCTCAGCATCGGCGTCGTCGAGTGCCTGACGGAACCCGTTCGACGGATGCGGCTGCACGTTCTGCGCTCCCGTTGCCGCCGGCTTCGAGGCGAGCTTCGCCTCGGCCTCAGCCCGCAGGCCCTGCCAGTCGGTAAAGAGCGGCTGATCGAGCAGCGCCAGCAGCAGATGCTCGGGGTAGATCTCGGGATTCGAGCGCGTGCGGGCGAGCTCCTGGGCGGCCGCGATCGCCTCCTGGCTCTTGACCGTGAGTTTGTTGAAGTCCATGAGGTCAGTGCTCCCTCTTGGCAGGTGGCTGCGCCGGCCGGTAGAGCACCAGGTCGCGACGGTAGGAACGGTGCACCTCGTCGATCGCAGCGCGCATCTCGCGCTCCATCCGATCGAGGCGCATACGCATGCGGGCAAGCTCGTCCTCGAGATGAAGAACGCGCTCGACACCCGCGAGATTGAGGCCGATCTCGGTCGTCAGTTGCTGGATCAGCTGCAGCCGCGCAACATCGGTGTCGGAGTACAACCGCGTGTTGCCGGCCGTCCGCTTGGGCCGCACAAGCCCCTTCTGCTCGTAGATCCGCAGCGTCTGCGGATGCATGCCGACAAGCTCGGCGGCAATCGAAATCATGTACCGGGGCCGGTCATCCATCAGCGGGGCCTCCCCTCAGATGAAAGGAACGTGCTCATGCCTGGAACAGCCTCGCTCGCGGGTCGGGCTTCGACGCCTTCTTGTAGGCCTCGATCGCTTCACGCTCGGCCTTGCTCGGCTTCGCGGGAACCGTGAGCTTGAGGCGGGCGAGCAGGTCGCCGCGACCGTCGCCCTTGATCTTCGGGGCGCCACGGCCGCCGACGCGCAACATCTTGCCGTCGGTGCTGCCTGCGGGAATCTTGAGCGACACGCGGCCATCGGGGGTCGGGATCTCGACGGTGGCGCCAAGGGCAGCCTCGTCGAAGGTGACCGGAACTTCGAGCACGAGGTCGTCGCCGCGACGCTCGTAGATCTTCGAGGCGTCGACCTTCGTGACGACATAGAGGTCGCCAGACGCACCGCCACTGAACCCGGCCTCGCCCTTCCCCTTCAACTTGATCCGCGTGCCGTCCTTTACGCCCGCGGGAATGCGCACCGTGTAGCGCTTCGTGCGACGCTCGCGTCCGGAGCCGCGGCAGGTCTGGCACGGCTTCTCGACAATCGACCCGTTCCCGCGGCAGCGCGGGCACGGCTGCTGCAACGCAAAGAGCCCCTGCGACGTCGCAACCACGCCGCTCCCGGAACACTCCGGGCAGCGCGTCGGAGCTGTACCGGGGGCGGCACCCGTTCCGTGACAGATCGAACAGTGCAGCTCGAGCGTGACGGGCACTGTCGTCTGCAGCCCCTTCAGCGAATCGTCGAACGAGATGCGCACCGGCACCTCGGCGTCGGAGCCTCGCTGGCCGCGCGGCGGCTGCTGCTGCTGACGGCCTCCACCAGCCCCGCCACGCCCACGGCCGCCGAAGAGGCCACCGAAGATGTCACCGAGGTCAAAATCGCCGACATCGAACCCGCCCGGCTGCCCCGGACGTCCGTTGCCCGAACCGAAGGTGTCGTACTGCTTCCGCTTCGCGTCGTCACCAAGGATGTCGTAGGCCTGCTGCACTTCCTTGAAGCGCTCCTCAGCCTTCTCATCACCCGAATTCGTGTCGGGGTGGTACTTGCGGGCCAGCTTGCGATAGGCCTTCTTGATCTCGTCGGCGGTCGCGGTCTTCGAGACGCCGAGCGTGTCGTAGAGCGAGCCCGCCATGGTCTTACGCTCCCTCGGTGGGCGGCGGCCCCGCGCTCACAACAACGCGAGCAGGACGCAACACACGATCGCCGAGGCGATAGCCCTTCTGGAGCACCTGAATGACAGTGCCTTCCTCCGTCTCGGACGGCTGAGCAAGCAGCGCCTCATGCGAGTGCGGATCGAACTGGCCCTCAGTGGGAACCTCAACCAAACCTTCCTTCGCGAGCGTGTCGGCAAGCGCCCGATGGACGAGACGTACGCCCTCCTCAAGCTTCGCACCTTCGTGATCGCGCACCGCCTCGAGCGCCCGCTCGAGATCGTCAAGCACCGGCAGCAACGTGCCGATCAACCGCTCGTGCGCACGCGCGACCAGAGACTCCTGATCGCGCGCGGCACGCTTACGGTAGTTGTCGAACTCGGCCTTCAGACGCTGCAGCGCATCGAGATACTCGTCGCGCTGACGCGTCATCAACGTCAGCTCATCGACCGGCTCCTCCACAGGGGTCTCCGCAGCCGCAGTCTCGTCGAGCGGGGGCAGATCGCCCTCGCCCGTCACAGGAATGCGGGTAGGGCCAGTGGGTTCGCGGTCGGGGGTCACGACGGCTTCGCCTCTTCGTCGACAACCTCGAAGTCGGCATCCTCGATCACTTCGTCATCGGAATGCGACGCCGAACCGTCGGCATTCGGGGTGGACGGCGCCGACGCGGCAGCTGCATAGATCGCCGAAGCAGCCTCCGACCAGGTCTCCTGCAGCGCGTCGCGCTTCGCCTTGATCTCCGCAGCATCGCCGGACTCAAGAACGTTGCGGAGTTCCATGATCCGACCCTCGATCGTCGAAGCAAGCGACGCGTCGATCTTGTCGCTGTGCTCCTTCAGGGACTTCTCGGTCTGGAAGGCAAACGACTCGGCCTCGTTGCGGGCATCGGCAAGCTCGCGCAGCTTGTGCGCCTCCTCGGCGTGCTCCTCAGCAGCCTTGATCATCTGCTCAACCTCGGTCTCGGAAAGACCCGAGCCGCCTTCGATCCGAACCTGCTGCTCGTTGCCCGTGCCAAGATCCTTCGCCGACACGTTGATGATCCCGTTCGCGTCAATATCGAAGGCAACCTCGACCTGCGGCGTGCCACGCATCGCGGGCGGAATGCCGACGAGCTGGAACTTGCCGAGCGTCTTGTTGTAGGCGGCCATCTCCGACTCGCCCTGCAGCACGTGCACCTCAACAGACGGCTGGTTGTCCTCGGCCGTCGTGAAGGTCTCGGCCTTGCGAGTCGGGATCGTCGTGTTGCGCTCGATCAGCTTGGTCATCACGCCGCCCTTGGTCTCAATGCCAAGTGACAGCGGCGTCACATCGAGGAGTAGCACGTCCTTGACCTCGCCCTTGAGCACGCCGCCCTGGATCGCAGCGCCAACGGCGACGACCTCATCGGGGTTGACGCCCTTGTGCGGATCCTTGCCGATCAGCTCCTTGACCTTCGCCTGAACAGCCGGCATACGCGTCATGCCGCCGACGAGCACGACATGATCGATCTTGCTTGCGTCGAGGCCAGCATCCTTCAGCGACTGCTTCGTCGGGCCCACCGTGCGCTCGATTAGGTCGTGTGCGAGCTCCTCAAGCTTGGCGCGCGTCAACTGGATGTCGAGATGCTTCGGGCCTTCGGCACTCGCTGTGATGAACGGCAGGTTGATCTGCGTTGCCATCGTCGAACTCAGCTCGATCTTCGCCTTCTCGCCCGCCTCATACAGACGCTGCAGAGCCATCGGGTCGGCACCAAGGTCAATGCCCTGGTCGCGCTTGAACTCGGCGATCATCCAGTCGACGATCGCCTTGTCGAAGTTGTCGCCACCCAGGTGGTTGTCACCGTGCGTCGACTTCACCTCGAACACGCCATCGCCAAGCTCGAGCACCGACACGTCGAACGTGCCGCCACCGAGGTCGAAGACGAGGATCGTCTGGTCGGCACCTTCCTTGTCGAGGCCGTAGGCAAGCGCTGCAGCGGTCGGCTCGTTAATGATGCGCAGGACGTTGAGTCCGGCGATCTTGCCGGCATCCTTGGTTGCTTCACGCTGAGCGTTGTTGAAATAGGCGGGAACAGTGATGACCGCGTCGGAAACGGACTCACCGAGATACGCCTCGGCGTCGGCCTTCAGCTTCTGCAGGATCATCGCGCTGATCTCCGGCGGCGAGTACTCCTTGCCGTCAGCACTCACACGCACGTCGTGGTTTGGTCCCTCGACCACCGTGTACGGGACGATCTTCATCTCTTCCGAGACTTCGTCCTGCTTGCGGCCCATGAAGCGCTTGATCGAGAAGATCGTGTTCTGCGGATTGGTGACCTGCTGGCGGCGCGCCGGAGTGCCAACGAGACGCTGACCGTCCTTCGCGAATCCGACGACAGACGGCGTGGTGCGGCCGCCTTCGGCGTTCGCGATGACGGACGGCTCGCCGCCCTCCAGCACGGCCATGCACGAGTTGGTCGTGCCGAGGTCGATGCCGATCGTCTTAGCCATGTGAATCCGGGTCTCCTTTGGTGGCGGTCACACGTCCAAACCGCCGCAGTTCGTGGGTGCTGTAGAAAATCTAAGCCTCTTTGTATCAGATCACAGACAGGCTGCGTCCGCACAAAACCGCGGACCGCAAACCCGCACCAGATCAGCGATAGACGCCGATGAGAACACCACCGGCAACAACAAAGAGCGCGCCGATCAGCACCCGACGACCCACATGCTCGCTCTTGCCCAGGAAGATCGACGTGAACCACACCGCCCACAACGATTCGGTGGCGGTAAGCGGCGAGACGATCTCCACGCGCCCGTGGAAGTAGGCCTCAAAGAGCGCGAGATACGACAGACCAAACAGGATTCCGGCAGGCGCCATCCGGCGAAGTTCGATGCGTGTTGGCACCTGACGCGCCCACAGACTTGAGACGAGCACGCCCGCAAAGAGGATCGCAACCGACGCCGTCTCCGGACTCGCTCCCGCATGGATCGCCCGCACCAGGTTGTCACGAACCGCGAAGAGTGTGGTCGCCAGCACACCAAGGAAAAGGCCGATCGTCTTCACGTGCCCGGGCCTCCCCTTCTCGGCCGCGAGCAAAAGACCACCCAGCACGATCACAACACCACCGATAATCACGGGCGCCCGAAACGGCTCGTGCAGGAACACGAGCGCCACAATCACCGCGGCAAACGGTGCCGTCCCTGCGACGACCGACACACGCGCCGCCCCCGCCTCTTGAATCGCCCGCGTGAAGATCACCTGCGAGAGCCCAGGCGCAATCAAACCTGCGAGAAAGAACTTCCACGCCCCGGCGTAGTCGTGCCTGATCGTCGACGCGGCAGCGGCGATCACGAACGCGGGCAGCAGCGTTGCGAGCGTGCTCGTCGCCGCACCACCCGCGCCCAGACCTCGACGCACCGCAACTGACATGCCGCCGAACGTCACCGCAGCGAGCAAGGCGCACACGACCGCGGTCACGATGCCGCCGGCCTACGCAGGAGCCGGACGAGGACATCCGCCGCAACAGGCTCGGCCAGCACGATTCCCAACATGATCACCGCGCACCCAAGGGCCCCGATCGGCCCGAGCCGATCACCGGCAAGCCAGTACCCGAACCCCGCGGCGAACACCGGCTCAAGAGTGAAGACAAGTGCGGTACGGGTGGCACTCGTCCGTTGCTGCGCCCACATCTGAATCAAGAAGGCAAGAGCGCTCGCGAAGATCCCCGTTACGAACAGCGCTCCCCAGACCGTCCACCCGCGGGGAACCGCAAGGTGTGGCAGCGCGCAGACGCCGAGGCCCACCGCCGCAGCCAGCATTTCCACGAACGTGAACGCCAACGGGTCGTAGAGCTGGGCGTATCGCTCCATCACCACGATCTGCAGCGAGTAAACCGCCGCCCCGCCAAGGACGAGAACATCCCCCACGAGCGAGCCGCCGTGAACGCCCGCGAGCATCGCGAGACCAATCGTCGCCAGCGCGACTCCGCCCCACGCCGCGGGTGCGACGTGCATCCGATACACCGCGAGCGCGATCAGTGGAGTCAAGACGACGTACATCCCCGTCACAAACCCCGCGCTCGACACCGTGGTGCGCTCAAGGCCGAACGTCTGCAGCGCGTATCCGACGGCAAGCAGCAGGCCTGCGAAGACGGCTGCGCCGAGGCCGCCTCGACCGATCCCGCGAACGCGTGTAATCGAAGGTGGCGCGAGCGCGAGCGCCGCAATTCCGAAGCGCAGAGCCAAGAATGCGAACACCGGGTAGAGCGCAACCGCGTCTTTCACCTGCACGAACGTCAGCCCCCACACGCCAGTCACGGCCACCAGAGCGAGCATGGGACGAAGGGAGCGATCCCCTGGCGCGACGGTCATGATGCGATTCAATCAGGCCAATTAGAACTCCGGGCTATGTAAACGCCGCTCGGGGCGCTACGCTGGTCTTCCTATGCAGAACCAATCGACGACCGAGCACGTGCTCGACACGCTCAACCGCCCGCTGCGCGACCTCCGAATTTCGGTTACGGATCGCTGCAACTTCCGTTGCGTCTACTGCATGCCGAAGTCGGTGTTCGGTCATGGCTACCGCTTCCTTGACCGCAAGGAGCTGCTCGACTTCGAGGAGATCACCCGAATCGCGAAGGTCGCGATCGACCTTGGGGTGAAGAAGATTCGTCTCACCGGCGGTGAGCCGCTTGCCCGCCGTGAACTCGAGAAGCTCATCGAGATGCTCGCGAAGCTTGATGTGGATCTGACGCTCACCACGAACGCGTCGCTGCTGCCGAAGAAGGCGCAGGCGCTGAAGGATGCCGGGCTGACCCGCATCACCGTGAGCCTCGACTCTCTCGATAACGCGACGTTCCAGGCAATGAACGACGTTGAGTTCCCGGTCGAGAAGGTTCTCGAAGGTATTGAGGCGGCCCGTAACGTCGGCCTGCCCGTCAAGGTCAACACCGTCGTGAAGCGCGGTGTCAACGAGACGCATCTGGTTGACCTCGCCCGCTACTTCCGCGAGACCGGCGACACGCTCCGTTTCATCGAGTACATGGATGTCGGTGCCACGAACGGTTGGCGCATGGACGATGTGGTGTCGGCCGGCGAGATCGTTGGGCTGCTGAACGCCGAGTTCCCATGTGAGCCGGTTGAGGCCGCCTACCGTGGCGAAGTTGCCCGTCGCTGGCAGTACAAGGACGGCAAGGGCGAGTTCGGCGTGATCGCGTCGGTCACCCAGCCGTTCTGCGGCGACTGCACCCGCACCCGGCTCTCTGCCGAAGGAAAGCTCTACACCTGCCTGTTTGCTGTTCGCGGACATGACCTCCGCGCTCTCGTCCGTAGCGGCGCGGGCGACGAAGAGCTCCGCGACAAGCTCGCTCTGATCTGGAGGGATCGGAAGGATCGCTACTCCGAGATTCGCTCGGACGCGACCACCGACTCCCCGAAGGTTGAGATGAGCTACATCGGCGGCTAGAAGGGACCTACAAACACGACCTTGAGTCGCCATGCGCGGCCAGGAAGTCGTGATTTGCGTGAGGTCTGGAATTCCTGCGGGAATCGCGACGGCGTTCGCAGTGGGAATTCGTGTCGATTGAGCGTATGCAGCGGCGTCGTGCGCTAGCCAGACTCAGGCAATGTAGGCAGCGTATAAGCCTCGGGTCGTGCGATTTCCGTTCTCGAATTCGCGAGAGCTGCGGGTGCCCCTTAGTCCCTGCAAATCGGGCGTAACCATCCCGGCCCGCACACAGATCCGCAGGTCGCTGCAGGCCAACCGACCGAATGGGGACTGTCCCCAGGACATGGCCGGAGCAGACGCGATTGACCGAAAGCGGCAGGCCACTCGGCCGCGCGTACACCTGCTGACAGAGTGGCCGCTAGGTCGGCGACTCAAGCCACGCAGAACACGTCTGTCCGCCGCAAAAAGAAGGGGCCGGCCTTGCGGCCGACCCCTCTCTCCCCCTGGAGAACTACAGAGAGATTACAGCGCCTTGCCGGCCGCCTTCAAGGCTGCCAGCACGACTGCCGGCGTCATCGGGCAACGCCGCACACGGACACCCGTGGCGTCGAAGATCGCGTTTGCGATCGCCGCTGCCACACCGCGTGTCGAAGGCTCGCCTGCACCGCTCGGTGAGACGAACGTCCCGGTGTCCATGCCCGTCGTGTTGACGAGCACAACATCGAGCACCTTCGGCGTGTCCTTGATCGCCGTGATCGGGTACGAGACCCAGTCGACGCTCTTCACCTTCGTTGCATCGAAGTCGACGCTCTCGCGGAGCGACCGGCCGATTGACATCATGATGTTGCCCTTGATGCTGCCGTCGAGTGCAACGGGGTTGACGATGAAGCCCGAGTCCTGAGCGGCCACGAACTTCGTGATCTTCACGTCACCGGTGTGCCGGTCGACGGTCACAACGCACATCCATCCGTTGACTGTGCCGGAGCGGGTCTGGTAGGCCATACCGCGGCCACTGACAACCCGCTTCGACGATGCCGAATCCTTGCTCGGCCCGATGCGTGACTCCCAGTTGGATGCCTTCCGGATCGCCTTGACGACGTTAATGTCGCGCTGGGCGGTCAGGTAGGTCAGGCGGAAGTCGATCGGATCGAGCTTCGCGGCATACGCCAGCTCGTCGATGAACTGCTCACTTGCGAACGTCGTCTGTGGCCCGTTCGGGTCACGGAAGTTCGCCGAACGCAGGCCGGTACCGAGGCCCTGCGCCCAGTCAATCGCGTAGCCCGTCTTCAACACGTTCGGGAAGCCGTAGCTCTGCGAGTCGAACGCCGCTGCCGTTCCCTGCGGAGTGACAAACCCCATCAGGTTGCCGATCAGCGTGTCGCCCTTCTTGCTTGCGGCTGCCGGCGTGTGGCCGCTCGAAACCAACCGAGACGTCCAGTTCCACGAGACGACCTTGCCGTTCGCGTCGAGACCGCCCTGCAGTGTGGTCAGGTGAGCAGGACCCTTCGGATCCCACTGCTGCACCTCGTCGCGCATCCACTGAATGCGGACGGGAGCGTGCAACACCGAGGACAGGTACGCCGCCTCGAGTCCACCGTCGTCTGCGTCGTTGCGGCCGTACGAGCCCGGGCCTGGGTACCAGGTGACGCGAATGTTGCTCACCGGGATACCGAGCAGGTCGCTGACCGGGTTGGCAACGCCGTACGGCTTCTGACCACCGAACCAGATCCGCGCCGTCTGCTTGGTCATGTCGACGTCAGCAACACAGCACGTGCCTGAGAACGATGCGTGCGACTGGAAGTCGTGCATGTACGTCGCCGACACCTTCGTCGGGGCCGCGTTGTACGCACCAACCGCATCGCCGATGTTCGTATTGACCGTCGTGCCAACAGGCGTACCCGTTGCGAGGTACTGGTAGAACGCGTCGTAGCCGTCAGGGAACAGCGGCTTGTCGGGCGCCTTCCAAGTGACCTTCAGGGCCTTGGCAGCCTGAACGGCCTGCCATTCCGTCTTACAGACGACCGCGAGATAGTTGCCCTTGGCAACAACCTTGACGAGGCCGGGCAGGTCGTGCGGGCCGTCGACCGAGACGAGCGTCGCACCAACAACCGGCGGCTTCACGTTCCGTGCGTGGAGCATGCCCGGAAGGCGAACGTCATTGACGTAGTCGTAGTTGCCCGTGACGATCTTCGGGATCTCCTCGCGCTGCGGGGAGCTACCGACAACCGTCATTGAGGCCGGTGCCTTCTGCGGTGCTGTTGCGGAGAGCTGCAGGTTGAACTTCTGCCCGCCGATCAGCTGACCGTAGGTGACCGAGCCGGATCCGCCCGTGACGAAGACGGTGCCGTTCTTGACGAACAGCTTGTCGCTCGTCGTGCCGAGCTTCGTGGCGGCCATGTTGAGCAACGCCTGACGTGCCGTTGCGGCGGCCTGCCGAACGGTCGTCCACTCGGTGGACATGCCGTTTGATCCCGAGGCACCGACCTGGTCAGGAGTGAGGTAGGAGTCGCCAACGATCGCCGAAACGCTTGAGAGCGGAACGTCGAGCTCTTCGGCGTACAGCTGCCGAATGCTCGTGATCAGTCCCTGCGCGCCGGTGCCCTTACCGAACTTCGCAACGACCGTGTTGTCCGACTTGATCTCAAGGAACGAGTCGACGGCGGTGACCGACGGCTTAGGCCAGACGTTCTGAGCGACGTCCGCACCCTTTGCCGCGGCCTCTCCCGCAACTGCGCCTGCGAGCGAGAACCCGACGACGATTGAGCCGGTGCCTTCAATGAAGCGCCGACGGGAGAACGATGTGTGTTCAGTTGCTGTCATCTCGCCTCCCCTACCCCATCGCCTTCGCGGCACGGCGCACCGCGTTCATGATCTGGAACTGCGTGCCGCAGCGGCACTTGAGGCCGTCGAGCGCCGCATGGATTTCGGCGTCTGACGGATTCTTCTTCTGCTCAAGCAGATAGGCCGTGTACATCATCCAGCCGTTCTGGCAGAAGCCGCACTGTGGAACCTGCTCATCGATCCAGGCCTGCTGGACCGGATGCAGGTTGAGCCCGGTGGCTGCGTCAACCTTTGAGCCCTTGTAGCTCGCTGCAAGACCCTCAAGGGTTGTGATCTTGTGACCGACAACCGCGGCGGCCGGCGTAACGCACGACCGGATCGGCTGCCCATCGAGGTGCACCGTGCATGACCCGCACTGCGCGAGACCGCAGCCAAACCGAGGGCCGCGGAGGTGCAATTCATCCCGCAACACGTATAGGAGCGGCGTGTCGGCGGTGGCAAGCACCGTCCGAGACATGCCGTTCACGACTAGGGCGAGGCTCTTCTCGGTCTGCTTGAGAGACCGACGAATCATCTCGTCCTGGGTCGCCTGCTTCATCCCCTCCTCCTTCTTTCAGAAGCTTCCTCTGCAGAGGTGTTGCCCTAGGCGGACAACCGGGACGACATTACGCCTCTCATAGAACGTTTTCAATAGTCGGCATCACTTCCGATTAAATATCCGACATGCCTATTTCCGTGACCCCAAGCCCGCCATCTAGAATCACGTGAGCGTGTCGGCAATGGATTCGGTAATTCGGCGGTATCTTCCGCGCGGTTTGGGCGACCTTCTGCGGCAGGTCGGCATCTGGTTCACCTTCCTGATCGCCTACCAGTTCGCCCGCGGCGTTGCCGATCAGCACCCGGAGCGCGCCTTCGAGAACGGATTTCGGATCATCTCGTTCGAGACGCGTTACACGCACAAACTCTATGAGTTGACGTTTCAGCACTTCGTCGACCAGCGTGCCTGGCTCGCCGACCTCGTCTCATGGACGTACTGGAACTCTGAGTTCACCGTGCTCGGCCTTGCGATGCTGTGGATCTACTCGCGCCGCCACGACCACTTCTATCGCTTCCGTAACACGATTCTGCTCGCGAACGTGCTCGGACTGTTCGGCTACATCTTCATGCCGACCGCCCCGCCCCGCCTCCTTGGCGTCGGCTTCGTCGACCGGCACCGCGACGGGCTCGTCAACGTCGTCGCGAACCCGTACGCCGCATTCCCAAGCCTGCATGCATGCGACGCGCTGATCGTCGGCATCGTGCTGTTTCGGCTTGTGCGCAATCCGATCGCGAAAGCGTTCTGGGCGTTCTGGCCAGGCTGGGTCTGGTTTGTGGTGATGGCATCCGGAAACCATTTCTGGACGGACTGCATCGCTGGGATGGGCGTTGCGCTCGTCGCGATGGCGATCATCTATCGCGCCCCGCTGCGCCGCCGCTTCACCCCGTCGCGGGCATAGAGACCTCCCGGGTCAAGCACCCGTATTTTCGCCGATTAGCGCGGGTTTCGCCGCTCAGCGAGCGTGGCCAACCGCCCAGCGACAGAAGCAGGGTGTAGGCCCAAAACCCCTGGTACGGTCGGAATAGATGAGTCGGGCAGCTGCGTTCAAGGACGGGTACACACGAGGTGCCCGAACCCTGGCATCACGTTCGGTCACGGGCCTCGCCCGCACCCGCATCACCCCAAACGCGCTCACGACCACCGGTGTGCTGCTCTGCGGCCTCGCCTCGATCATCGTTGTGTTCGAAAACCACGGTGACAAGCTCTACTACTGGCTTGGCGCCACCGTCTTCGTCATCGGCTCCGTCCTCGACATCCTTGACGGCGCTCTCGCCCGCGCAGGCGGCAAAACCACCGAGTTCGGCGCGTTCCTCGACTCGACAACCGACCGGGTCAGCGAAGGCTTCATGCTCACAGCGATCGCCTACGTCCTCGCGCGCCACCACCACCCTGTTTTCGTCGCGGTCGCCATGGCGGCCGTCGCCGGCTCATTTCTCGTGTCATACACCCGGGCTAAAGCCGAGGCACTCGGCCTCCGGGGAGACGTCGGGATCGGCTCACGCGCTGAGCGTGTCGTCGTAATCACCGCCGGGCTCGTATTCGCCCCGTGGGGTGTGCTGCCGTGGGCGCTCGTCGTCCTGTCAGCAACAGCCTGGATCACCGTGTGCCAACGCGTGCTGCATGTGCGTTCGCAACTGCTCAAAGGTGGCCGGTGACCGGCGCCTACACATCCCTCCCCCGCCTCCTCGCCGTCTCGCATTCTGCGGGCGGGGACGCTCGACTCGAAGGAGACCTTCGTGGCTGAAACAACCGGATCGCGTGCCACACGCGGCCGCGCGGACAACAAGGTTCGCGTCGCAATCATCGGCGTCGGTAACTGCGCCAACTCGCTGCTCCAGGGCATCGAGTACTACAAGAACGCTGACGAGAACGCGTTCGTCCCGGGCCTCATGCACGTCAACCTCGGCGGGTACCACATCCGCGACATCGAGTTTGTCGCCGCCTTCGACGTCGTGAAGGGCAAGGTCGGCAAGGATCTCGCCGACGCAATCTGGGCGCACCCGAACGACACGATCAAGTTCGCCAAGGTGCCGAAGACCGGTGTCACCGTCTCGCGCGGCATGACCCACGACGGCATCGGCAAGTACCTCTCCGAGATCGTCGAGAAGGCGCCGGGCGAAACCGCCGACGTCGTCAAGATCCTCAAGGACCGCAAGGTTGACGTTGTCGTCAACTACCTTCCGGTCGGCTCCGAAGAAGCGACCAAGTGGTACACCGAGCAGATCCTCGCCGCAGGCTGCGCGATGGTCAACTGCATGCCCGTCTTCATCGCCCGTGAGCCGTACTGGCAGAAGCGGTTCAAGGCGGCCGGCGTGCCGATCATCGGCGACGACATCAAGTCACAGGTTGGTGCCACCATCACCCACCGTGTCCTCACCTCGCTCTTCCGTGAGCGCGGCGTGCACCTTGACAAGACGATGCAGCTGAACGTCGGCGGCAACTCCGACTTCCTCAACATGCTGGAGCGTGAGCGCCTCGAGTCGAAGAAGATCTCGAAGACGAACGCCGTCACGTCGATGCTCGACTACGACCTCGGTGCGAAAAACGTCCATGTCGGCCCGTCTGACTATGTGCCGTGGCTGACCGACCGCAAGTGGGCCTACATCCGCATGGAAGGCTCCTCGTTCGGTGATGTGCCGCTGAACGTCGAGCTCAAGCTTGAGGTGTGGGATTCGCCGAACTCCGCCGGCATCGTCATCGACGCCGTCCGCCTCGCGAAGCTCGCTCTCAACAACGGTGTGTCCGGCTCCCTCGAAGGCCCAAGCGCCTACCTGATGAAGTCGCCGCCGAAGCAGATCCCAGACGATGAGGCATACGAGCAGTCCGAAGCGTTCATCGCTGCGAACCGCCGCAAGCCAGTCAAGGCAGCAGCCAAGAAGCCGGCCGCGAAGAAGCCCGCTGCCAAGCCAGCAGCTGCCCGTACCGCAGCCGCAAGCAAGGCGGCCCCAGCACGCGCTGCCGCCGCCAAGCCGGTAGCAAAGGCAGCTGCGAAGCCCGCCGCCAAGGCAACCCCGGCCCGCAAGCCGGCAGCCGCCAAGGCAGCACCGGCGAAGCGTGCCGCAGCAGCCAAGCCGGCTGCACGGCGTACCGCTCGCTAGTCGCAAAGGCTCCGGTTAAACACGAAGGGGTGGGAGCCAAGCTCCCACCCCTTCGTCGTTCTAGAACGAAACGCGTCGCTTACGCGGCGCGCTCGTCACCGCTGAAGCCGTTCGACTTATGCGTACCGTCGCAATACGGCTTGTTGCCCGAAGCACCACAGCGGCACAGAGCAATCACATTCTTGTCGGAGACGTCGTACGAGTTACCGGCGCCATCCTGCAGATCGACCGCACCCTTGACGAGGTACGGACCGTTGTCCATCGCTTGGATTTCAATAGTTGACATCTCAACATGTTACGCGAGCCTTGCCATCGGCGCTTGAGCTGCCGGATCACGCTGGGGGTCGCGCGCCGTCGTCCTCAGTCGTCCCGATAGCGGCGCTATCGGGACTCCCTGCGTCCTCGGCTCGCGACCCCCAGCTGTCTCCGTCAGCGAAGCCCGAAGGCAAAGCACGCTGCACGAAGTCAAGAGCGAAGGCAAAGCACGCTGCACGAAGGCAAAAACAACGACCGCAGCGAAAGCCTCTTCTCCGCACGGCTTCGACTACCCTAGGACGCAGTGCGCATCTGTCTTGTGACGCCGTTTGCGTGGTCGCAGCCGCACGACGTGAACGAGCACGTGGCGGGCGTCGCAGCAGCACTGCGCGATCTCGGCCACACCGTCACCGTCGTCGCGCCCTCGACCCGCGCCGCCGACCTCAAAGCCGGTCGCCACGCGCTCGCCGGCACCGATCCGCTCCCCGACGTTGTGGCGATCACCCCGGCAGTGCCGATCTCGCGGCGCTCGCAAATGGGTGTGCCCGTCGGAGCCCGCGCCAACATCGCACTGATCCTCGCCCGCGGCGACTTCGACGTCGTCCACGGCTTCGAACCAGGCCTCCCGTCGCTCTCCTACCTTGCGCTGCTCGAGACAAATGCGGTCACCGCCGCCACCTTCTCGTCGTCTGAGCGACTCACGTATCCACCTGCAAAGGGGCAACGCGAGCGTCTGCGCGCGCGCATCGACGCCCTCATCGCGCTCTCGCCCGAAGCGCGCGACGCGGCCGCCGAGCTCTACACCGGCACCTGGCACCTTGAATCACCAGGAATCGACCTCGCAACCTTCGGGCCAGCCACAAAACGCAACATCATCGTCGTCGAAGCAAAACGCACGGAACGACCACTCGCCCGCGCCGTCATCGACACGCTGCGAGAGCTCCCCGACTGGGAGATCGTACTTCTCAACACCAAACCGCTCGGAGGCCGTCCCAGCGTCCCACGTGCCCTCACAGGGCGTGTCCACGTCCGCACAGCGCGCGACGGCGCCTCGCGGGCGGCGATCCTCGCCGAAGCCGCAATCTTCGTCCCCGCCGTCGACGGCCTCCCCCGCCTCCTGCTCGAAGCCCAAACGTCCGGCTGCGCCATCGCCCGACCCACCGGAGTCGCAGAACAGCCGGAGCTCGCCGCCGCCCTCGCAGCGCGCTTCGCCGACACCGAAACCCTCCTCACGACCGAGAAGAGTGTGTCGCTCGCCGCAGCCGAAGGCGCGTCGTTCGCAGACGTCGCCGCGAGCCTCGCCGCGATCTACGACCAGGCCCTCGCCCAACGACCCGCGACGCGCCCCCGCCGCGACAGCGACCCGCTCGCCGACCGGCCGTGGATTCTCGCCGACCTGCACATGCACACAAGCTGGTCGTTTGACTGCGCCGTCGAACCTGCCGACCTCGTCGCCCACGCCGAAGCCGAAGGACTCGGGGCGATCGCCGTCACCGACCACAACGTCTTCGGCGGTGCGCTCGCGACCGTCGAGGTCGCCGCCGACCGCGAGCTGATCGTCATCCCTGGCGAGGAGATCAAGACCGACAACCAAGGTGAGGTGATCGGCCTCTTCCTCGAGCGTGAGATTCCACGCGGCATGCCGTTCGACGAGACGATCGCTGCGATCAAAGAACAGGGCGGCCTCGTGTACGTCCCACACCCCTTCGATCGGATGCACACCGTCCCGTCACCCGCGACGCTCCAACGGCATCTCGCCGACATCGACCTGTTCGAGGTCTACAACGCACGGCTGCTGTGGGACGCCCACAACGACGAAGCGCTCCGCTTCGCACGCAAGTACGACCTCGCCATGGGTGCCGGTTCCGACGCCCACGTCCTGCAAGGACTTGGGACGGGCGCGGTGCGGATGCGCTCGTTCAACGACCCCGAAGAGTTCCTCGTCTCCATTCGCGGCGCCGAAATCGTCAGGCGCCCCAAGTCGCTCGCCTACCTCCAGAGCCTGAAATGGATGGCTCAGGTGCGCGACAAGGTCAAGTAAACGTTCAACAAGGGACCGCAGGGGGCGGGCCGGTCAAGGAGAAGGACATGACGGGGAGAATGGACCAAAGCCCCGTGACTGCCCTTATGACCGACGAGATCTTCCAGAGGTACCTGGACAAAGCGATCAAGGAGATCCTCCGCCTCGAGCACGAAGTTGCCGAGGCAGCGGAGGGCGCTCCTGTCGCCCAACCCACCGGCCACCCGTTGGGATCCATGTTCCTGCTCAAGTACGGCCCCCAGGAGCACGAGCTTCGGGAGGGTGTCGCCTACCACGGGCGCGCAGGGCATGCGATCAAGAAGTCGCTCGAGAAGCTGTCGGTCGACGCAACCGAAGTGTTCGGCACAAACTGCGTCAAGTTCGCGGGTGCCGACATCGAACAGTGTCGTGACTGGCTGCGCCGCGAGATCCGCATCGTCTCGCCGCGCGTCGTCGTCGTCATGGGAGACGACGCCCGCATCTTCCTGAACGAGCTCGACTTCCCGCTCTCGAAGCCCGTCGAAGCTACGCTGGGCGAGCTGCAGGACTTCACGCCCACGATCCAAGCGCTCGTCGTGCCCGACATCGACGAATCGCTCGACGAGCAGTCAGCAAAGACACGCTTTTGGAACGCCTTCAAGACACTGGGCCCCTGGTGGGCCGCGCTGCCGCCCTACTAGGGCTGCTCCTCGCCTGGTATCTCGCGGCACCCCATGTTGGGGGTCTCGCGCTCTGGCCGAGCATCCTCCTGATCGCCATCGTGCTGATGCCGGCGGTGTTCCTCCTCGTTTGGCTCGCCTCGCCACTCTGGGACACCCCGCGGCTTTGGGCGGTCGCAATCGCGCTGGGCGTCCTGACGCTCGCGTTCACCGAGGCAGGGTTCGACACGGGTGCCAACTTCACAAAGATCGGGGCGATGACCTGCGCCGGCTGGTGGTTCCTCGGCTTCTTCGAAGAGCTCTCGTGGGTCGTCCTCGTCGCCCTGCTCATCCCGTGGGTCGATGCGTACTCGGTCTGGCGTGGCCCAACCCACGCGATCACAAGCGGCGGTCACGAGCACGTGTTCACGTCGCTCTCGATCGCATTCGTCGTTCCGGGCGGAGGTTCGGCCCGGCTCGGCCTGCCCGACCTGCTGTTCTTCGCCGTGTTCCTCGGTGCGACGTTGCGCTTCCGGCTCCGGCCGGGAGTCACCTGGATTGCGCTCGTGGCCGCACTCGGATTCACCGTGATTGCCGCACACCTCTGGACGGTCGACGGGCTTCCCGCGTTGCCCGGACTCGCAATCGCCTTCCTGGTTCCAAACGCCGACCTGATCTGGCGGCGGATGCGACCTACTTCTTTTTCGGCTTCTTAGGCTCAGGCTCGGGCAGAACAAAGCCCGGGCGCCGCTCAAGCAGCGAAACCGCTTCGACATGCGGGGTGTGCGGGAACATGTCGACGGGCGTTGTGCGAATCAAGTCGTACCCGTACTCCTCGCTCAGCCGCTTCAGGTCGCCCGCGAAGGTCGTCGGGTTGCACGAGACGTAGACGACGCGCTGAGCGCCAAGCTCACCGAGCCGCTTGAGCGCCTTGCCTGCAAGGCCTGCCCGCGGCGGGTCGACGACAACAACGTCTGGCTCACCTGAGCGCTCACGCAGCTCCTCAAGCACGAGGCCGACGTTGCCGGCAAAGAACGCCGCGTTGCCGATCGAGTTCAGCTCGGCGTTCTCGATGGCGCAAGCAACGGCTTCTTCGGAGATCTCGATGCCCCACACGGTGAGGGCGTTCTTCGCGAGCGCCAGGCCGATCGTGCCAATACCGCAGTAGAGGTCGTAGACCGTCTCCTTGCCGGTGAGGCCTGCCGCTTCGATCGCAAGGTCGTAGAGCGTCGCAGCCATCTTCGTGTTGGTCTGCAGGAACGCATTCGGGCGCACACGGAAACGCAGGCCGCCGATCTCTTCTTCGATCGCGTCCTCGCCCCAGAGCAGCTCCGTCGGCAGGTTCGTGTTCTCGCTCGGCGCCTCGTTGACCGACCAGTGCACCGACTTGACCTCGGGGAACTGCGTCACGACCTCAATGAAGCGTTCGCGGTCGAACCGCTCACCCTTATTGGTCACAAGCTGGATGAGCATCTCCCCGGTGTTGCGGCCCTCGCGGAGCATCAGGTGGCGCAGATACCCCTTGTGCTCGCGCTGGTCGTACGCCGAAAGCTTGTCCTCGATCGCCCATGCGCGTACGGCGTTTCGCACGTTGTTGCCGAGCTCGCTCGTGAGCAGGCACTCATCGATCTGCAACACCGTGTCCCACCGTCCCGCAGCGTGGAAGCCAAGCTGGATGTCGCCGCCGTCTTCACCAGGCGCGAACGAGTACTCCATCTTGTTGCGGTACCCGAAGATCTCTTCGGCGCGAACGATCGGCTCAAGCGGCGGATTCTGGATGCCGGCGATCCGCTCAAGCGAGTCGCGCACCCACGAGTGCTTCGCTTCGAGCTGCGTCTCGTAGGCGAGATCCTGGAAGCGGCAGCCGCCACACACGGGGTAGTGCTTGCATGGCGCGTCGACCCGCACAGGGCCCGGTTCGAGCACCTCGACGACGACCGCTTCTGCATGGCGACGCTGCGTCTTCAGGACGTGCGCGCGAACGCGATCGCCCGGCAGGCCGCGGCGCACAAACACGACGAAGCCGTCAAGGCGCGCGACGCCATTCCCGCCAAAGGCGAGCGATTCGATGGAGAGGTCAAGCTCCTCCCCCCGTTGCACGGGAGCGGCCACGGGTCGAGCCTACCGGCCCGGCGCTGATTCAGCGCCAAGGAGCGGCAGACAAGCAGCGAGGTCGACGATCTCCACCGGTGGTCTGGCGACCGCCTGCCACGCTGCTCGATCGAGCGTCAGCTGGATCTCTCGCACCGGCGTGCCGCGGGGAGCCACGGTCTCCTCACCGTGCACCACGTAGCCGAGCTTGTCAGAGACACGGCGCGAGCGTTCGTTGCCCTCGATGTACCCGGAGGTCGCCACCTCCCCACCCAATCCGTCGAAGAGCAATGTGAGGATCGCCGCTCGCATCTCGGTCCCAATTCCACGCCCTTGGAAGCGCTGCCCAAGCCACGAGCTGGTCTCGGCCGTCCGGCGTGCGGCGAAGTTCACCGCGTTGACACTCTGTGTCCCGACCGGCACACCGTCGGCCCACACCCCGAGCACGAGGTTCCAGCTCTCGGGCGCCCACGTTCGCCGCGCCCCCCGATGGAACTCGATGAAGCCGTCGCGAAACTCAGGCGTCCCAATCGCATCCGTCCATGCGAATCGAAACGGCATCTCCTCCGGTGGATGAACACCTTGCTCAGCGAGTGCGGCGAACTCTTGGAGTTCCGCCTCGGTCGGCAGGCGCAGTTCGAGCCGCTCGGTGCGCAAGCGCAGCCGGAAGAGCGGCTCGATGCTCATCGCAACGGCGCGCCGGCTATTGGAGGACGGAGACGTAGACCTTGCGCGGCTTCGGGCCGTCGAACTCGCACAGGAAGAGCGCCTGATACGTCCCGAGCACAAGCTTCCCGTCGTGCAGCGGCACGAGCACGTGGGCACCAGCGACCGACGCACGACCGTGGGAGGCGCCGTTCGGGCCGTCCTTGTCGTCGTGACGCCAACCCCAGTCGTCGCCAACGACCTTCTCGAAGAACGCCTCGAGATCTTCGACGAGCACCGGGTCGATCTTCTCGTTGATCGTGATCGCAGCGGTCGTATGCGGGACATAGACGAGCACCGCAGCCCCGGTGGCGCCTGCAACCGCCTCCCGGACGCGTTCGGTGACGTCGATCAGCTGGGTCTTTCGCTCACTCGTGACGGCGAACTCGTGCATCCCGCCTATCCTACGGGCGGTGAGCGATCAGGCCCTAACGAGCCGCGAACTCGACGACTACCGCGACCGCGCAGATCGCTTCATCGCCGAGATCGACGAGGAGTACTACCTCCACCTTGCCGGCCACAAGGAGACGCTTGAGCTTGAGGCGCTGTACGAGCGCCACGCCGACCTCACCGGGCTCGACCTGGCACTCCGCATGCAGGCGGCCCCCACCGAGCTGTGGCGGTTCGCGTGCGAGAACTACCTCGGCAACCTCACCCGCAGCCACGCCGAACGGCTCGCCTCGGTCGAATCAGGGCTCCAGGCGAAGGTCGATGGGGAGACGATCCCGTTCCGCATGCTGCGCCCAGCGATGGCAAACGAGCCCGACCGCGCAAAGCGCGAACGGCTTGAGCGTGAGCGTCTCAAGCTCACCGACGAGCACCTGAATCCGGTCTACCTCGAGGCGTCCCGGATCGACCATGAGGCCGTGTCGAAGCTCGGCGCCTCGAACTACTACGAGCTCTACAAGCGCTTCGGCTTCGATCTCGATGGCCTTGCCGCCCAATGCCGCAGCGTCCTTGCTGACACCGAACGGCTCTGGGAGGACGCGGGCGACAAGCTCTTTCGCGCACGCCTCGGTGTCGGCCTCTCGGACGCGCGCCCGTGGGATGTCGCCCGGCTCTTCCGGGCACCTGAGTGGGACAAGGCATACCCATCCGATCGCATGCTCCCAGCGTTGCAGGGAACGCTCAGCGACATGGGGATCGACCTCTCCGCCCAGAAGAACGTGCATCTCGATCTCGACGCGCGTCCCGGCAAGAGCCCGCGTGCGTTCTGTTCCCCGATTGAGATTCCCGGCAAGGTGATGCTCGTCATCCAGCCGATCGGTGGGCGCGATGACTGGGAGGCCCTGTTCCACGAGGCAGGCCACACGGAGCACTACGCCCACACCTCACCCGACCTGCCGATGGAGGCGAAGCGTCTCGGCGACATGGCCGTCACCGAGGGTTGGGCGATGTTGTTGCAGCACCTCGTGACTGACCCCGCCTGGCTCAACCGACGCCTCGATGTGCCGCGGGTCGGCCAGCTGGCGGCGGAAGGGGCTGTGTCGCTCCTGTACTTCATCCGCCGCTACTCGGCCAAGCTTCTCTACGAGATCGAGTACTTCCAGTCCGCCGACCCAGAATCGATGCGCCCCCGGTATGCCGAGTTGCTCACCGATGCTCTCAAGATCCCCGCCAACCCCGAGAGCTATCTGTCCGACATCGACGGATCGTTCTACGTCACGGGGTATCTCCGGTCGTGGGCGTTCGAGGCGCAGCTACGCGACTTCCTTCGCTCCGAGTTTGGCGAGGAGTGGTTTGGCAAGAAGGCCGCCGGGAATCTGCTGCGCGAGCTGTGGTCGCTCGGACAAGGCCCGACGGCCGACGCGCTGCTTGCCGACGTCACGGGACAGAAGCTTGAGATGGCGGCGGTTGGCGCACGGGTGCGCGAAGGCCTCGCGCTCGACTGAGCGTCGCTACTTAATGAGCGGCAGTAACGCGACGCCGCAGGTGTAGATCGCGACCATCGCGAGCGAGTCGATTCCGAGCCAGAAGAAGGTGCGTTTTGGGCGGGCGATGATCGCCCCTGCAGCGATTCCGGTGACGAGAAGTCCTATGCCGCCGAGCCAGAGATCTGATCGATGCGCCGCGACGATTACGGGCGTGCCGGCGAGCAGATCGGCGAGGAGTAGGAGGCAGATCTGGAACGAGTTGCCGCCGAGGATGTCGCCTACTGCGAGTTGCAGGTCACCAAGCCGCACGGCCGTAATGCCGCTTGCGATCTCAGGCAGCGCCGAGGCGGCGGCGAGGAACGTGGCGCCGAAGATCGCCCCCTGCATGCCCATGCTCGAGGCGAGCGCCGATCCCGACGATTGCAACGCGACACCTGCACCGAGCGTCACAATGCTCGCGCCAACGAAGAGCGCGATCACTTTTGCCGTGGAGGCGGACGCATAGGGGTGTGGCGCAACAGGATGCCGCTGACGGACGTGGCGGCGGCCCGGTGTCGCCTCGGGCGCGTGCACGTCCCACGCAGGCTGGAGGCGAACGCGATTCACGACCCACACCCCAGCGATCCAGAAGATGACGACAGCGATTGAGGTTGGGCTCGCTCCGCCGATGTTTGTCGAGGCAGGCAGCGCCGCACCCGCGAGTGCAGTCGCCAACACGACGACAACCATCAGGCCCTCGATCACGGGGATCAGCGACCCGACACGGAAGGAGAGTGGCCGTTCCGGCCCCGACACGGCGTCGAGGATGACGAGAACGAGCGTCTGGATTGCAACGCCGCCGATCAGGTTGCCAACCGCGAGGTCGAGGTGGCCAGAGATCGCGGCCGATGCGGTGATCGCGATCTCGGGGAGGCTTCCTGTGACCGCAAGCAGGATCAGTCCACCGAGCGCTTCGCCGAGGCCGAAGCGCGTGTCGAGCGCGTCGGTTGTGCGCGAGAGCAGACCGCCAGCGAGCCAGGTCGCTGCAGCGCCGGCGACAAAGACGAGGGTGAGGAGTGGTGCGCCGAGTCCTCCCATCCCTCGACTCTATCTCGGCTCAACGCCCAGATCTTGAGGGGGCACCCAGAAAGGGGTCGGGCTGCCCAAATGGGCAGCCCGACGGTAGGAGGGGTCGCGGGGATGGCGCCCCGCTTCCAGGGGTTACTGCTTGGCGGCGCCTTCAATGGTCTTGTGGGCGTTGACACCGATCTCGATCCGCTTGGGCTTCGCGAGTTCGGGCTTGCGAACGTGAACCGTCAAGACACCGTCGACATACGACGCGGTGATCGCGTCGTCCGAGACGCCCTTCGGCAGGCCCACGGTGCGAGCAAACGTGCCGAAACGGCGTTCGAGACGGTGGTAGTGATCGTCTGTCACCTCTTCGGTGCGGACGCGCTCGGCCGAGACAGTGAGCGTGCCTTCGTTGAGCTCAACCGAGATCTTGTCCTGCGTAACACCCGGCAGGTCGAACGCGTAGACGATTTCGTCAGCGGTCTCCCACGCATCAAGGGTGGGCACCCACGACTGGGTCTGGCGTCCGTTGCCTTCGAAAAGCCCGTTCATCAGGCGGCTGAGCTCGTTATGCATGGTCGCTGCCTCGCGGAACGGGTCAAAGCGGAGAAGTGTGGTGGCCATAGCCAAGTACCTCCTTACACCGGTCGAACAGGTCTACATATGTTCCAAGGATAAAATCTGAGTCTTTACATGTCAAGTCTTGACATACGCGCTACCATCCCCAGAGCAGTCGGATTTTTGAGGCAGCAACACCTATCTTCGGTGCTTTTGAGATAAGCAACGCGATGCGAAACCCGCCGCATCACACCTGAAAATCGAAAGGATTCGGTAAGTTCGTGCGAAATGGCGCAAACTCACCGGATTCACAGGTAGAATTGTGTGAAATGTTGCTAAGGCGGGAATAGAGGTACCGCGCCCGGACGTTGTAGGAGGCATATGCGCACACTCAATGACATCAAGATCGAGATCGACGCTCTCTCGCAGAAGCGAGCAGAGGTCTTTCAGAAGCTCTCGCAGGGCCACAATGCAAGCCTTGCCGCCGAGCACCAGCGTCTCGAAGAGGAGATCGCCGAACTGTGGGACGAGCAGCGCCAAGCGCGCGCGAATATCCGCTTCGGTGACCGCGATCTCATCATCCAGCGCGCTCGGCACGAAGAGCGTCTTTCCCGCGCGGCCTAGAGCCTCGCGGCACGGGAACCGAGGCGTCCCTACCCTGCGTGGTGGGGACGCCCGGAGACCACCTGCGGGTTCCCGGTAGAATCCCCCGCCGTACGGGGCGTTAGCTCAGCTGGGAGAGCGCCGCCTTTGCAAGGCGGAGGTCGTCGGTTCGATCCCGACACGCTCCATTCGAACCCGTGCCGTTCGATCATGCGCCACCTGACCTGTAACGCACCGGTTCCCAAGCGATGTCCGCGACCGACGTAGACGCCTACCTCAGCGAAGTCGACGAGCCGAAGCGCAGCACGCTCGAGTCGCTCCGCCGCACGATCCTCGAGATCGTCCCCGACGCGGAGCAGGTGATCTCCTATCGAATCCCCGCATTCCGGGTGAACGGAAAGATCGTCGGTGGCTTCGCCGCGTTTGCCAACCACCTGAGCTACTTCCCCTTTAGCGGCTCTGTTCTCCGACAGCTCGGCGACGAGCTGGAAGGGTTCTCGATGACGAAGAGCTCGCTCCACTTTCCGATCGACGAGCCGCTCCCGAGGTCGATTGTGCAGAAGCTGCTCGACGTCCGACGCGCAGAGATCAGTAACGGCAAGTAGGGAGGGCATCGCGCCCAATCGCGGTCGCGTCAGACGGCGGAGCCGACGATCAGACCGATGCCCATCGTTACGCCCATCGCGAAGATCCCTCCGACCACAACACGCACTGAAGCTCGCATCATCGGGGCGCCACCGAGCCGGGCGCCCGACACGCCGAGCACACCCAGCGCCAGCAGCGTGACGACGATCGCAACCGGGATCCGTGACGAGCCCGATGCGAGCGCGATTGCGATCAGTGGAACGGCAGCGCCGATCGCAAATGAGGTTGCCGACGCCCAAGCGGCCTGAACGGGCCGCGCGAGCCGATCGAGATCGAACCCCAGCTCATCGCGCGCATGGGTGCGCAACAGATCACCCGTCGACAACTCCTGTGCGACCTGCTCGGCCAGCCCCTGTGAGAGTCCTCGGTTGCGGTAGATCGTCAAAAGCTCGTCGTGCTCATGGGCTGGCGACGCTGCAAGCTCCCGCTTCTCAAGGGCGAGATCCGCATTCTCGGTGTCGCGCTGCGAGCTGACCGAGACGTACTCCCCTGCCGCCATCGACGTCGCACCTGCGGCAAGCCCGGCGACACCCGCTGTGACGATCGCCGCCGAACCCGCTCCCGCTGAAGCGACGCCAAGCACAAGGCTGGCCGTAGAAAGGATGCCGTCGTTCGCGCCAAGCACCGCGGCGCGAAGCCAGTTCGACCGATGCGCAAGATGTCGCTCCACCGACGTGAGTGGCATCGGAACGGGCTCTGGCACCGCGATCGGATCGTTTGGTGCACCGGGAACAGCCGGAGACTGCATCGACATGCGAACCACCACCTGACAAGAGGGAGACGAGGGCAAGGAGCGATCGCATGGCATGCGCGACGCCCGGCACAGCTCGTCACCCCAGTTCTAGATGCGGCTTTGTGACGGTATCACCGCGCCGCCGCCATCGATCGCGTCGATACGATGACGAGGCAGCCTTGAACCCCGGCTGGTTCGCCTCACAACCAGGCGGAAGGATCCCGGCGCCTTGCCGTGGATCGCGAAGACAGCCGCCGGAGGTTCGGAGTGCGACCAGGGAGACCAAGCTGAACGCCGTCGAGATTCGTGGCCTCGTCAAGCAGTACGACGCACACGCCCCACGCGCCGTCGACGGCATCGATCTTGACATCGCCGATGGCGAACTCTTTGGCCTGCTCGGCCCAAACGGTGCAGGCAAGACCACGACGGTTGGCGTCGCAACAACGCGGGTGCGCGCGACGAGCGGCACCGTCCACGTCGCCGGCGCCGACGCGGTGCACGACCCCGTCGCAGTCAAGCGCGTCATCGGTGTCGTCACCCAGTTCAATACGCTCGATCGTGCCTGCAGCGTCCGCGAAAACCTGATCTACCACTGCCGGTATTTCGGGATCGGCGCTGCGGAAGCACGGGTGCGCGCCGATGAGCTGCTCGCGACCTTTGCGCTTGCTGAGCGCCGCGACGCAGGCGTCTCGGAGCTCTCGGGTGGCATGGTGCAACGGCTCCAGATCGCTCGCGCAATCGCACACCGTCCGCGCGTCCTCTTCCTCGACGAGCCAACTGCAGGCCTCGATCCGCAAAGCAGACTCGCGCTCTGGAGCGTGCTGACCGACCTTCGGACACGTGAGGGGATCACGATCTTGCTCACCACCCACCACATGGAAGAGGCCGAGGCGATGTGCGACCGGCTCGCGATCATGGACGGCGGTCGCATCCTCGTGACCGGTACGCCCGGCGAGCTCAAGCGAAGCGTCGGAGTCGACACCATCGTCGAGATCCATGTCGACACGATGGACGAGGCGCTCCGCAACGCGCTCGCCGCCCTACCCGGGGTGAACACTGTCGAACCAACCGACGGTGGTGCGCGGATCTTCGCGTCGTCCACCGACGGCCTCATGGCACGCGTCGTTGAGCAAGCCGCAGGCCACGGGTTGCGCGACGTCTCACTCACCGAACCGACGCTTGAGACGGTGTTCATCACGCTCACTGGAAGAGGCCTGCGTGAGTAACGCACTCCCCCTCACCGCGCGCGCGTTCTGGGGATTGATCGTGCGTGACTCGCGTGTGCTCGCACGCGAAGCAGTGCCATTCGCGCTGCGAACCCTCATGAACCCGCTGCTCTTTGTGTTCGTCTTCACCTACGTGCTACCCAAGGTCGGTGGAGCAGGTATCGGCGCCGGCGCCCCGAGCGGCCCGGGATTCGCGACCGTCCTCCTCCCCGGTCTGATCGCGGTGTCGATCTTCTTCCAAGGGATCGCGGCCGTCGCTCTGCCGCTCTCCACCGAGCTCGGCGCCACCCGCGAGATCGAAGACCGGTTGATGGCACCCGTCGCAATCTGGGTCGTCGCGCTTGAAAAGGTCTGCTTCAGCGCCGTGCAGAGCATCATCGCGGCGATCGCGGTGTTCCCACTCGTCTACTGGATCCCCGCCACACCACCGGTGATCACCTTCAACTGGCCGCTCCTCGTGCTCGTCGTCATCCTCGCAAGCCTCGCCGCAGGCTCAATGGGGCTCGTCCTTGGGACGATCGTCCAACCACGCCAGATCGGGCTGATCTTCTCGATCGTCGTTCTGCCCGTGACGTTCCTCGGGTGCGTCTACTACCCCTGGGCGGCGCTCACGACGGTGCGGTGGCTCCAGATCGGCGTTCTTGTCAACCCGCTGGTCTATGTCAGCGAAGGCCTGCGAGCCGCCCTCACACCCGACGTCACGCACATGAGCATCCCGATCGTTCTCGGCGCGATCACGATCGTGTTTGTCGCACTCACATGGCTCGGGATCCGCACGTTCACGCGCCGCGTGATCACGTGACCACCGAGCCACGCCGAAACGACGCCCCCTCACCTGAGGACGACCACCTCCGGTTCCTCGCCCGCCATGAGCATCTCTTCGCCCCGTTTGGCACGGGCTCGTTCGGCGCCAAGGCCGAAGCGTTCGCGCGGTTCTTCGGTACACCACGCTTCCTGCTTGGGCAGACCGCGCTCGTCGCGCTCTGGATCCTCGCGAACGCGACCGGGATCGTGCAGTTCGACCTCTACCCGTTCATCCTGCTCAACCTCGCGTTCAGCTTGCAGGACGCCTACGCAGCTCCGCTGATCCTGTTGGCGCAAACACGTCAGGCCGATCGCGACAAGGCCCATGCCGAATCCGACGCCGAGCATCGCGAGACCGTTGCCAACGATGCCGCCGACCGACAACAGGACGCCCGCTCGGAGGTCGCGTTGCTTCGCTCACTCCTGACCGAGAACACGCGGCTCACAGCACGCATCGAAGAACTCACGCAGGAGATCCACCGTCGCGTGATGACGCCGACGGGCCCGGCCGACGCACGGCCGCTTCCCCCCGCCAGGAGTACAATGTGAGCAGTCGCTTCGCCAGGTAACACATCTGGCTTGAGGTCGACGCTCCAGCGAGACTCAACCGATCGCCTCGCACCTTCCGCCCTCAGCACTCGGGTTGGAGCACGCCAAGCGGCCGCAACACGCGTCCGGTCAAGGCTTCCACCACACGAGAGGACAGAACATGGCCGCGATCGAAACCATCCAGCAGGGCGAAGCCCACCCCTCCCTCTCCCATCACGAACAGGTCGAGGTCGGCCGCGAACTCCAAGCGAGCCTCGCAGAGCTGATCAACCTCGCACTGCTCGGCAAGCATCTCCATTGGAGCGTCGTCGGCACGAACTTCCGCTCTGTGCACCTTGAGCTCGACGACTTCGTCGCCACATGGTCGCTTCTCGCGGATCTCGTGGCGGAACGTGCTGTGGCGGTCGGCTACTGGCCCGATGGGCAGGCGAAGACCTTGGCTGAAACCGGCGAACTCACGGAGGTCACTGTCGGGCCGACGCCGGATCGTGAAGTGATTCAGGTGCTGACACACCGACTCGTGGAGGCCGTGGCGAACTGTCGCACGCGGATCACCTCGGTCGGCGCCCACGACCTCGCCAGCCAGGACGTCCTCATCAAGGTCGCACTGGCGCTCGAAGAGCAGCTGTGGATGGTGCGGGCTCAGCGCGATCGTTAGACGATCGCCTGCCACGACGGGGGCAGCCTACGGGTTGCTCTCGTCGATGTAGGCGGCGAGATCGCGCAGCTGCTTGGGTGTGAGCGGCCCGTGCAGGAACGGCTCTGGGTGGAATGAGTTCAGCGACTGGTCGACGCCGCCCTTGAGGTTCACGAGCGTGTGGCACTCAAGGCAACCGGCCGACTTGATTACGACGGCTCCCGCGATCTTGTCGCCGGTCGCTCCGGCGCTCGTTGCGGCGTTCGGGTTGATCACAGGCGCCGTGGTGGTCTTCGCGGTCGTCGTCACCCCAGTCGCTCCCTTGATCGTGACAAGACCACGCATACCCTGCAGCGCCTGCGCGTCCAATCCCGAGAGATACTCGTAGCTGCCGGCCTTCGTGAACGTCACCTTCAGCGTGGCGGTCTCGCCCGGAGCGAGCGTCTTTGTTCCTTTCCCGGTGCAGGCCGACCCGAACGCCCCCGATGACGGATACGAGCACACCGTGAATTGGTGGGCGATCTTTCCACGATTGGCGACGTTGAACGTCACTGTGCCGAGCGGCAACGCCGCACGTGTCGACAGAGTGAACGAGAGCTCTTTCGGCTTGCCGGCCGTGACGGTGACCACCGTTGCGCGCAGCACAGACGTCCGCGCAGGAGCGGTCGCGACTTCCATCGTCAGCGTGACGAGCGTCGCGGCCGCGGCGGCCGCGACGAGCACGCGCAATCTCGTTGATTGATGGTGCGTCATGTGTGCATCACTCGCCTCTCCTAGCGTCCCCCGGTGACGCGTTCCATCGTTACACAGGTCGCCCTACGCTCGCTTGGGTGCGTCAGATCAGGCGACGCCAGCGACTGAGCACGTCCTCGAGATCGGGACTGCGATGTCGAGGCGTGATCACGGAAAGTCGGTCGCCTGCCTCGACGACCGTGCTTCCCCGTGGCGGAATGGGATTACCACCCCGCGTCACCCAGGCAACGAGGGCGTCGCGTGGAAGGCCGAGCTCACGAACGGCCGACCCGTTGATCGCGTGATTCCCTTCGACCGCAAACTCGATCACGACGTATTCGGGCGGGATCGCAACCACGGTCTCGGGCTTCCAACTGGAAACGAGACGCAGCCGCGTTGCGAGCTGCTCCAACGTCGTGCCTTGGAGGAGCGCCGAGACGATCACGACGAAGAACACCCCATTGAAGATCGTTTCGCGATGCTCAACCGTCGAGGTCAACGCGAATGTTGCGAGAACGATCGGGGCGGCACCCCGAAGGCCAGCCCAGCCGAGCAGCACCCGCTCGCGTCGCGTGAACGAGAGGAGAGCCGTTGATGCCCAGACGGCGGCTGGGCGAGCGATAAAGATCAGGGCAGCGGCAAGGCCGATCCCGGGCAGGGCAACCGCCGGAAGATCACGCGGAAACACGAGCAGCCCAAGCACGACGAACAGCACGACTTGGGCGAGGAAGGCGACACCCTCGTGGAAGGCGGCCAGTTGCTGTCGGTAGCGCGACGGCGTACTTCCTACCGCGAGTCCGACGATGTAGACCGCAAGGAAGCCGCTGCCACCGAGCACCGCGGCCGCGCCGAATGAGAGAGCCGCGGCCGCGAGTGACGCGACAGGGACGAACGCGGCGACTGCGTCGGGAATCCGGGCAAAGATCCGGGTCGCCACGTACGCGAGTGCCAAACCAACAACGAGCCCGAGCCCAAGCTGCCTGATAACCAAGACCGTAAGGTCAAGAAAGCCATGCCCTGCCGGGTGTTCGATCCACGCGATCAGCCCGAGTGTGAGCGCGATCGCCATCGGGTCGTTCCCGCCCGACTCGGCTTCAAGTGTTCGCGCGAGGCGCCGCCGAATGTTGGTCGCGCGAAGGGTCGAAAACACCGCTGCAGCGTCAGTTGACGCAACAACTGCGCCAAGCAGTGCTGCCTCGAGCCAGGTCAGGGTGAACAACAGGTGCGCCGCCACCGCGGTGACGAGCGTTGAGACGACGACACCGACCGTGCTCAGCAGCGCTGCGGGAACCGCGACCTCGCGGAGACGACGCCAGGATGTCTGCAGGCCACCTTCGAAGAGGATGAGGGCAAGTCCAACCGTCCCAATGCGGCGGGTGAGTTCGGCATCGTCAAACGCGATGCCGCCCGGCCCGTCCGATCCCATGAACATCCCGATGCCGAGAAATGCGACGAGCACCGGCAGACCCGTACGCGCCGCCCCAAAGGCCGCAAACACACTCGCCGCAAGCACCGCGCCGACAACGAGAATCACGAGCCCTTCGTCCACTCGCTCCATCTTGGCTGACTGAGTGCCCCTGCGCGAGCAACGGGCGGCTATCGCATCTCAGTCAGCAGCGAAATCGAGGATCAACGCGGCCGCCTCGGTCGGAACCTCGAGCTGCGGGCAATGACCAACCCCGGCAAGCTCGATCCAGTCCGCGAATGCGAATGCGCCTGTGCGAAAGCCGCTCGCGGCGTCCGGCCATGGAAGCAGACGGTCCGCCGTACCCCACACAAAACGGACGGGACACGTGATCTGTGCGGCGTCAAGCTCGTAGCCGTGCTCAAGCACGTAGGTGACGAGCGGCCCGACGTCAACGCACGCGGCGACCCCGGCGATCATGTGTGCGACGAGAGGTGCCGGAACACGATCGCCTGATTCAACGATCGACTCCGTGACAGCGCGGCGACCCTCGGGTGTCGAGGCGAGCGCGGGCGCTGATGGAGCGGCGAGGCGCAACCGCTCCTGCGTCGGTGCAAACGACCCGACCATCTCGACGAAGTGTGGGTCGGCGACATCCATCCCGCCGGCCGGCGCGAACGCGACGACCGATCGGGCACGCCCGCGGGCGGCGAGCTGCAGCGCCACGAACCCGCCAAGCGAGTTGCCGACGAAGTGCGCGGTCGCGAAGCCGGCACGATCCATCGCGCGTTCGATCTCGTCCGCGAATGTCTTGCCCGTGATCGCACCAGTGAGCGGAGGGCCACCGGCGTGCCCAACGAGAGTTGGAGCCAGCACGTCATGGCGCCGCTCAAGGGAGGGAAGCACGAGCTCCCACGTCCGCCAGGTGTCGGTGAAGCCGTGGAGGCAGACCATTGGCGACCCGGAGCCACCGCGATGCTCGGGGGTAAACACCACATCCACGGCGGTCAGGCTAGCCCGGCGTGGCGCGCGCCGGGCGTTCGATCGTCACTAGCTGCCGTTGATGTAGGCAGCGACATCGGCAATCTGCTTCTGGCTGAGCGCTCCACCCGGGAACGGCTCGGGATGCGTCGAGTTGAGGCTCGAGTTCACGTTGCCCTTGAGCGACGTGAGGGAGTGACAACTGCCGCACCCAACGTTCGTCCAGACGATCTGCCCCGCTGATCCCGATGCGCTACCACTCGTCGTCGTTACGGCGGGCACGGTCGGCGTGGTTCCAACCGGCGTGGTGCTGGGACGGGTGACGGACGCTGTGGTGATCGGTGTCGACACGACTGCAACCTTCGCAACAAGGAGCCCCTTCATGCCCTTTGCAGCGTCGACCGGTGTGGAGAGGTACTCGTACTTTCCGGCCTTCGGGAACGACGTAAGCAGTGTTGCCGTCTGCCCTGGCTTCAGGAGCCGTGTCGCTTTGCCGACGCACGTCTTCAACGTCGCGGCTGTGACGGCGACCCCGCACACCTTGAACTGGTGCGGCTGCTTGCCCGCGTTCGTCACGACAAACCTGACTGCCCCAACGGCGAGCCCAGTGCTCGGCGTGACGATAAAGCGGTACTCGGTTGGCTTGCCGGCTGTCACCTTTACCTGAGTGCCCGATGCCGCACCCGACGCGCGGAGTGCCGTCAGAAGCGCAACGAGCACGTAGACAACTGCAAGCGCCACGAACCCCGCTCGGATCGTCGAATCACGGTGGAGAGAACGCATCATCTCGGTCACCCCCGAACGTCGCATGGTTGTGTGTCGCACCGCCATCGTCCTCGCCAAACAACACCGCCGCATCGGCAGATACGCGGTCGTCGCTTGCTGCGAACTACGACGCGACCTCTACGATCGGAACGTGAAGGACGACCGCGCCCATGTGATCGAGCAGGAGCAGTTCGTTCCCCTCCCTCCAGCCGAGGCGTTTGTGTTCTTTGCCGACGCCCACAACCTTGAGCAGATCACTCCGTCGTTCCTTCGCTTCCGTGTGCTCACGCCGCGCCCGATCGCGATGGCCGAGGGAACGTTGATCGACTACCGGCTGCGGCTCCACGGTCTTCCCATCCGCTGGAAGACACGGATCGAGGCTTGGGAGCCGGGCGTGCGGTTCGTCGACCGCCAGTTGCGGGGCCCGTATGCGCTGTGGCACCACACCCACACGTTCGAGCCAGTCCCCGGTGGAACGCTCCTCCGCGACGTCGTGCGCTACCGGCTGCCGTTCGGCCCGCTCGGACGACTCGCTGAGCGCCTCTTTGTCCGTCGCGACGTGGAGCGGATCTTTGCCCACCGCCGCGACGTGATCGCGCGCCTTCTTGGCGGCGCCGCGTGAGCTTCTCGCGACCCAACGCAACCACGAACCAGGGAGCCACGACGAGATGACGCGACGCCGCCCACACCCGGACGCGGGCAAAGACGACCGGCCGCCGATCTGTCCTGCGTGCGGCGTGACGATGATGCTGACCGTCGGCGATGACGGCGAGCTGCACTACAGCTGCCTTGAGTGCGGCTATCCGGACGGCGAGGACTCGAACTAAGCGAGCAGGCGCTTGCCCTCGGCCACACACTGGGCCGTGAGGGCCGGGAGCGCTTCACCCGAAAACGGCGACTGCCACACCTGGTAGATGTCGGCATCGGCGTCTTTGGGCGGGTAGAGGTACCCCATCCCGCGCATGCCGCTCGTGTTCATCACGACGACCGTTGTGCCGGGGAACGCCTCGCGGATCTCCTCCTGAAAACAGGAGTACGCCTCGTTGGGATGCCCGATCAGCAGCGAGTCGCCAATCCGCCAGATCCACGCTGGGAACCGCTGGAACCCATCACTCGAAAGCGCTGAAACGATCAGCCGCTTACGGAAGAGACGCTCGTAGAGCGCGCGATCGTCGGGGCCATCCCCGAGCGACTCCATCTGCGCTTCGAGCTCCGCAACCGTCGGCATCTCCTTCAAGGAGAGAGGAGTCTCGATCGTCGTTCCCGCAATCGCCGTCGACGGCTCGAACGGCGTGGGCCGCCAGATCGCAAGCGGGGCGCCCGACTCAACCACACCTTTGAACTCCAAGCAATTGCCTGGAGCCAGCATCCCTTCAAGCGCCGACAGCGCCGCGTATCCGAGGCGGCGACCGTGCTGATCCGGAACGCTCGTGTCACCGACGTACTGGTATGCCGGGCCCAAGTCACCCGAGGCGCCATGCAGGAACACGCATGGCGCGCCGCCGGTTGCCCCCTCCACCACCTCGCGCATTGCGCCGATGTAGTCGGGCGACAGCTGCGTGTTCTCGAACGAGAGCGTCGTCGGATGACACGCGTAGTTCACGATCGTGGCAACGACCTTTCCGTCGGCATCGTCGGTGACGCGCCCAACCACGAGCGTATCGTCAGCGGCAACGTCGGGATTCCAACCGCACACGATTCGGGTGCCCGTCGCGGGATCAACGAGGTCGCGATTCTGCGCAAGGTCGCACCGGCCCGTCGCCCATGTGAGCGTGCCCGGACGAAGGGTCGCTATCGCCTCTTCGCCAGCATCAGCGATCGCCTGCCCGAGCTTCTCCAAGAACGGAGCGATCAGCTCGCCGCCCGGCATCGCAGCCCGGCTCGTTGCCGCCCACGGAGCAGCATGGGTGTGCGACCAGTTGAGCAACACCTCGCCGTCACCAAGTCCAAGTCGCTCACGAACAGGCGCGGCAACGACCTCAAGGTCGTCGGGACTTGCCAGATCGCCGACGACGCACACGTCGGCTGCGATCAGCACGCGCACCGCACCTTCCCCGTTCCGCACGGCAAGCGCCGTCACAAACAGCGGCTTGTGGATCCCTTCAGCCATATCGTGCTTCGCCGCACCCCACATCCGCGCGTAAATGCCGACCGGCGGGGTGATCTCGCGACGAGCGACGCCAACAAAGCCCTGGAAGGCGTTCGGTGTCTGGAGCGTGTTCGACAGTGCGTCAGCCATCGGCTGGGAACCCTAACCTGCCCACCCGACGGACGGCACCCAAACCACGGGAACGCAATCGCTGCGATTATCCCCCCGTGGGTCAATGGACGGTCGATCCGCTGCCGCTCGTCGGCGGCGCTGTAGCGCTCGTGCTCTACGCGCAAGGGTTCCAACGCCTTCGCTCACGAGGAAAGCAACACGTCGGTTGGGGACGAGCCGCGATCTACACCCTCGGCGTCGTCGTCGGCGTACTCGCGCTCGTATCGCCGATCGACACGATCGGCGAAGAGAAGCTCCTCGCCGTCCACATGCTCCAACACCTCCTGCTCGGCGACGTCGCACCGCTCTTCATCGTGCTCGGCCTCATGGGCCCGATGAGCGTGTTCCTGCTGCCAGCTGATGTGCTTCGCAGCGTTGGGCGTTTTCGCCCGCTGCGCGCCCTGATCTCCTTCCTGCTCCGCCCATGGGTCTCATTCTGGGCCTGGGTGATCGCGATGGCGGCGTGGCACATCCCGACCGCGTACGACGCCGCCGTTCGCCACCCAGCCGTTCACGTCGCCGAGCACTGGAGCTTTGTCGCGACAGGACTGCTCGTATGGATTCAGATCCTCGACCCAAGCCGGCACCGCCGGCTCTCACAGGGCATGCGCGCGGTCTACGCCGGCCTCCTCCTCTTTGCCGGCATGGTGCTCGGCGAGGTATTGATCGCCGCGCACCCACTCTACGCGCCCTACTTCGAGGTTCCAAACCGCCCGTTTGGCTGGGACGCGGCCGAAGATCAGAACCGGGCAGGCGTCCTGATGATGGCCGAGCAGGTGCTCACCTTCGGCATGGTCGCCCTCCTTCTTGTGTGGGGCCACGTCGAGCAGGTCGAACGCGAGCACTTCTCACAGCCTCAGCCACCGACTGAAAAGACATAGAAACGACGGGAGGCGGGCAATGCCCGCCTCCCGTCAGCTCATGCAGGTGGTACCGAGAGGAACGATCAGTCTTCGCTGTCATCCGTTCCACCGGTCGAACCGGTGATGAATGCAGCAATGTCCTTGATCTGCTGACCGGTGAGCTGCGAGCTATACGGCGGCATCGCGCCCTCACCCTCCGTCACCCGATCAACGGTCTTCCCGAAGGACGGCTTGCTTGTGTCGAGGTTCGGGCCAACCGTTCCGGCCGCGCCCGCCGCAGCGAGGGTGTGACACCCACCGCAGCCGGTTGCCGTGAACAGCGTCTTGCCCGAAGCAACATCGCCGCCGCCGATCGTCGCCGGCACCGATGCGGCAGGCGTGGTGCTCGCCGCAGCCGGAGTTTCGCCGACGTGACGGCCGAGAGCCCAGCCGCCCGTGATGATCGCGCCGAGCAGCCCGGCAAGCACCACCGTCTTTGCGACGACAGCTGGTGCAGCCTGCTGCCACGTCACAACCTTGCGGTTCTCGCCCTTGCCCCGGATCGTCTGAATGATGTTCCAGGCGAAGAGAAGCTGGCTGAGGACAAGGATGAACGTGACCGGGACGGCCCACTCATTCAGGCTGTTCCAGTGGTGCGGAACGACCGCGTAGCGGCGTGGCGCACCGTGGATGCCCTGATCCATCCAGACGATCGAGTTCAGGTTCGCGAACACGAACGTCAGCCACACGTGCCACCGACCCATGCGATCGCTGTAGAGCTTCTTCCCGGTGAACTCCGGAAGCCAGGCGTACGTCGCAGCGATGATCGCGAAGCCGATGCCTTCGAGAGCCATCTGATGGAAGTGCCCAACGATGAACAGCGTGTTGTGCACGACCTGGTCGAAGGCGATCGTCGCGTTCGCGATCCCGGACAGGCCAGCCGAAAACCAGCTGAACAGACCGAGGAACAGCGCTGTTCCCACGGTGTCCCACTTGTACTTCGAGCGGAAGATCGTGAAGAAGAGGCTGTAGAGCGACAGTGCCGAGACAACCGTGACCGAGAACGTCAGCGGCTGGCTGATCACGTTGAGGGAAGCCTGGATCGTTCCCGACGGATAGTCGATGTAGACGTGGTGGGCCCACACGATCACGTTCGCCGTAACCGCAATTGCCCAACCGATCGCGATGATGTTGCCCGCGACCAACGGCCGACCGGCCTTCTTCGGAACGAGCGTGTAGTAGACCGCGACGGCGGGGAAGAGCAGCAGGTAGACAACCGGGTGACCGAACCACCAGAGGATGTTCTTCGCCCAGAGCGGGTCAACGGTGACGCTCGCCACAAACGTGTGAACGAGGAGCAGGATCAGCATTACCGCGAGCGGCAACGTCGCAATGATCATGTCGAGCGCGATCACTGCGAGCGGAATCACCGCGTACGGCACACCCTTCCCGTTCGACGCGAACTTCTTGGGTGCGAGGTAGCCCCACCCGATCGAGGTGAAGTAGCGGTTGATCGGGTTCTTGCTCACGGCACCAAGCGCTGGCCCAACAACTGTGTGCAGGATCCCCACGCACCAGGTGACGATCGCCAAGCCGGCGAGCAGCACCGAGAACGTGAAGAAGAACGCCGTCCACTTGCCCCAGACACCCGAGCCATACAACGAGATCGGGTACAGGAAGACCCAGGAGCCGCCGAACTTGAATAGGAGGCAGGTGACAACGACACCAAACACGCCGCCGACCATCAGCCACCACGTTGCTTCGGCCATCCACCTGCCAAACCGGCGGACAGGGAAACCGGCCTCAGCAAGCACCCACCATGCGAGACCCATGACGGCGAATGCACCCCAGCCGACGAACGCGCCGAGGCCGTGTGCGGTCATGATCGCGTAGTACCAAGCGTCAGGCACACGGCCTGCGCCTGCCTGGCTATCCCGAAGGACCATCCCGAGGAGGCCGGATGCTCCAAGGATTACCGTCGACGCGATCAGATAACGGAACGCGACGGATTTCGCATACGCGCGGTCAGCACCCTCCGGAAGCGGAGTTGCGGTAATCGGATGCTCGGTCATGCGGCCACCGTGATCTGAGCCTGCATCTTGGCGTGGTCAACGCCGCAGTACTCCAGACACAGCACGTCATACGTGCCGGCCTGCTTGAAGGTGTAGACGTACTTCTGGGTGTAGCCAGGCATGACCTGAACCTGGAACAGCAGCTTTCCGCCCTTGGTGTAGACGGCAAAGCTGTGATTGACGTCTTTCGAGGTGATGTCGAACTCGACAGGGGTACCGGCCTTGATCGTGGTGGCTGGCATCAGCCAGGCAAACTGCACGCCTTCAACCTTCACGACCTGACCGTCCGGGCCCGCAGTGCGCCCGTAGGGAGTGAAAAAGATCGTCGCAAAGAGCAACGCGACGAGTGCAACGATGACAATGACGAACCACGCTTTCTCCGTCTCGCGGAGTTTGTGTGTCTCGGCGTCGCTCTGCACACGCTGCTTGCGTGTCGACATCGCGACCCAGACGGTAAACACTGCTGCCAGCGCGGTAGTGGCAAGCAGGAAGATGATGAGGATGATCGCTATTCGGCCCACGCAGTGGTTTTAACTGCCAGGGGCCGTTGAACCTAACCGTAGTTCCTACGAATCGGTTAGCGGCTTTCTCCTAGAAGGAGCGGTCATTCTCCCGCAACGGTGCCCGTTTGCGCCGTCAGCGCGGACAACACTGGGGAGTGAAGCCGGATGGTCTGGCTAGATGCCGCAGGCGCCGGCTTCGCCGCCGCCGCAGGCCTTGCCGGTCATCGGCAAACGGCTGAGCAACGTGCCCAGTTGCGCCAACTCATCGGCCGAGAATCGGCTCGTGAAGAGCTCTGCGATGCCCGCAAGGTGGGTTGCAGATGCCTGACGGAGACGCTCGTGCCCCGCGGGGGTCAGTTCGGCGTAGCTCACGCGCGCATCGCTCTGACACACAGCCTTTGCGACGAGACCCGTCCGCTCGAGGCCGCCCAGGAGCCGCGTGATGCCCGATGCGGTAAGCAGGACGCTCTCTGCGAGGTCAACACGGCGCATCTTCCCGCCTGGTGCCTTCGCCAGGAGCAGCATGACTTCGTAGTCGTTGAGCGTCAGCCCGTGGGCATGCAAGAGCTCAGCGTTGAGCTGGCGCGTGACTGCTGCGTGCGACCGCAGGAACGAGACCCACGAGTCAAGGACAGCTGGGGTGTCAACGGTTGCCGACATCCCTGCAAGTGTACTTCCCAGCCAGGGCGTGACGCTAGACCAGAGCTGGCGCGCCAGAACGCTAGATGGCAATCTGCTTATTTGACGCATCGCATCTACTTATGTATCTTGTCCACCAAGCCGGTGGACATACTTCGGCCCTCCCCCTTCTCTTCTGCTCGCCCAACCGCAAGGAGCTTTATGTCTCGCATGAAAGTCGCTTTCTTCACCCTCGCAAGCGCCCTCGTCGTTGCGGCAACCGCCGGTGCAGCCGCGAAGGACACGACGATCAACCTGATCGCCTACTCCACGCCCAAGCCTGTGATGGCAAAGATCATCACGGCCTTCCAGGCAACATCGCAGGGTCAGGGAGTGAACTTCACGCAGTCCTATGGCGCGTCAACCAACCAGGCGAAGTCGATCGTCGCTGGCCAGCCTGCGGACCTCGTCTTCCTCTCGACCGGTGACGACGTGAACCTGCTCGTCGACAACGGCCTTGTCAGCGACACCTGGGACAAGCAGGGCTACGCAGGCATCGCGGCCGACACTGTCGTCGTCTTCGCAGTGCGCGACGGCAACCCGAAGCACATCAAGGGCTGGGCCGACCTGGTCAAACCAGGCGTCGAGGTTGTCACCCCAAACCCGTTCAGCTCCGGCTCGGCGAAGTGGAACATCCTTGCCGCCTACACGGCGCAACGCCATCTCGGTAAGACCGACGCACAGGCAACCGCCTATGTGAAGGAGCTCTTCAGCCACGTCGTTTCGCAGGACACGTCGGGCACCAACGCCACGAACACCTTCCTCTCAGGCAAGGGTGACGTGCTGATCACGTACGAGAGCGAAGGCATCAACGCCCGACTCAACGGCAAGAACATCCAGTGGGTGATCCCGCGCCAGACGATGCTGATCGAACTGCCGATCGCTCTCACCAAGAGCTCGGGTAGCGCCGACCACGTCAACCAGTTCATCCAGTTTGTGAAGTCGGTGCCGGCGCAGGAGCTGTTTGTTCAGTACGGCTTCCGCCCAGTGAACAAGACTGTCCAGAAGGAACCGGCGGCCATCAAGGCATTCCCCTCACGCCCCGGCATCTTCACGATCAACGACAAGACGATCGGTGGCTGGCGGAACGCAGACAAGGTCTGGTTTGATCCGAACAATGGGCGGATCGTCACGATCGAAAAGGCTGTCGGAGGACCGACCTCTGGCTAGCACCGGACTGGCCCTGCGCCCCCGCAGGAGCCGCTCCGTTCTCCACTCAAGCGAGAGGGCCGCAACGGCCCTCTCGCTTGGTTTCGTTACGGCCTTTCTGACCGTGATCGTTGCGCTGCCGATCGCTGCCCTCATCTGGGCATCGAAGAAGCGTGGTGGCAGCGATTTCTGGCAGGCCGTCTCGAACCCTGAGGCCGTCGCTGCGCTCAAACTGACGATCAGCGTTGCCGTCATTGCAGCGCTTGTAAATGCCGTCTTCGGAACGATCATCGCGTGGGTCCTCGTGCGTGACGAGTTCCGCGGCAAGTCGATCGTCAACGCGCTCATCGACCTCCCCTTCGCCCTGCCGACGATCGTCGCTGGCCTCGTCGTGCTTGCGTTCTACGGAACGAGTTCGCCGCTCGGGATCAACGTTGCGTTCACGCGCACCGCAATCGTGCTCGCACTGCTCTTTGTCACGCTTCCGTTCGTTGTGCGGACCGTCCAGCCCGTGCTCATCGAGCTCGATAAGGACATGGAAGAGGCGGCCCGGTCCCTCGGAGCCGACGAGTTCACCGTCTTTCGCCGGATCGTGCTGCCGAGCATCCTCCCCGGGATCCTCTCGGGTGTGACGATGGCCTTCGCGCGTGCAATCGGCGAAATCGGGGCAATCGTCCTGATCTCCGGCAACCTGCCGTACAAGACGGAAGTCTCATCGGTGTACATCTTCCTCCGCAACCAGGGTGGCGACCCTGCGGGAGCTTCGGCGGTCGCCGTCGTGCTGCTCTCGATCTCGTTCGCTGTACTGCTCGCTGTCGGCGGCGTGCGTCGGTTCGCCACGAGGTACGAACGTGCTTAGGCGCAAGCTCACACTTCGCGCCGTCGCGTTCATGTACTTGCTGATGATCCTCGTCGGCCCACTGTCGATGATCTTCTGGCGGATCGGCAAGGACGGCGTGACCAACGCGTGGGAGGCCCTGATCGCGCACGACACGATCCACGCGTTCCAGGTCACATTGACGATCGCGATCATCGCTGTGCCACTGAACACGATCTTCGGCATCGTCGTTTCACTCGCGATCGTGCGCAAGAAGTTCCCTGGCAAGGGACTCGTGAACGCGTTCGTCGACCTGCCGCTCGCTCTCTCTCCTGTCGTGGTCGGGCTCGCACTCTTCTTGCTGTACGGACGCACTGGCTGGTTCGGAAGCTGGTTCATTGCCCACCATATTCAGATCCTGTTCGCGCTTCCCGCGATGGTGCTGGCCACGATCTTCGTATCGGTGCCGTTTGTGGCCCGCGAAGTCGTGCCAACGCTCCGCGAGATCGGGGACGATCAGGAGCAGGCAGCCCGCACGCTCGGGGCAACGGGATGGCAGACGTTCTGGCGCATCACGCTTCCGTCGATCCGGTGGGCCGTGGTCTACGGCGTGGTACTCACAACCGCACGGTGCCTCGGTGAGTTTGGTGCTGTCGCAGTCGTCTCGGGCTCGATCCAAGGCAAGACCGAGACGGCAACGCTTCGCGTCGACGAGGAGTACCAAAACCTCAATTACGCCGGCGCGTACGGCATTTCGCTCGTGCTCGCCGCGATCGCAATTCTCGTTCTGATCACCATGACCGTCTCACGCCCGAAGGAAGGAACGTCCTAGATGTCGATTTCAGTCCGCAACGTCAACAAGCGTTTTGGCGACTTCGTCGCCCTGAACGACGTCTCGGTCGAGGTGGCGACAGGCTCGCTCACCGCACTGCTCGGGCCGAGCGGCAGCGGCAAGTCGACGCTGCTTCGCGTCATCGCCGGACTCGAAACGCCCGACTCGGGAACGGTTGAGATCGCCGAAGAGGATGTGACCGGCTTCTCGCCGCAAAACCGCCACGTCGGTTTCGTATTTCAGCACTACGCAGCGTTCAAACACATGACCGTGCACGACAATGTCGCGTTCGGCCTGTCGATCCGGAAGCGGCCGAAGGAAGAGATCCGCGACCGTGTCGATCAGCTGCTCAAGCTTGTCCAGCTCGATGGACTTGCGAAGCGCTACCCCTCACAGCTCTCAGGCGGGCAGCGCCAGCGCATGGGCCTCGCCCGCGCTCTGGCCGTCGATCCGAAGGTGCTGCTGCTCGACGAACCGTTTGGCGCCCTCGACGCACGTGTCCGCGCCGAGCTGCGCGAGTGGCTCCGCCGCCTGCACGACGAGACGCACACAACGACGGTGATCGTCACCCACGACCAGGAAGAGGCGATGGAAGTCGCCGACGAGGTCGTCGTGATGAATCGCGGCCGCGTGGAGCAGGTCGCCGGCCCCGTCGATCTCTACGAGCACCCCGCGAACGAGTTCGTGATGACGTTCGTGGGAAGCGTCAACCGCCTCGACGATGCCTGGGTACGGCCGCACGATCTCGAACTGACACTCGATCCCGGCCCGGGCGCGAGCGAAGCGATGATCGAGCGCGTCGTGCATCTCGGTTTCGAGGTTCGCGTCGAACTCGTTCGTGGTGAGGGCGAGCCGCTTGCAGTGCAGCTCACCCGCGATGCTGCCGAGCAGCTCGAACTTCAACGCGGCCAGATCGTGTACGTCCGCCCCACCCGCGCGACGACCTTTTCCTAGCTAGCTGGTTTGGTAGGCGGAGGGGCCTCCGCCTACCAAACCAGCTTCGTTGTATAGCGTTTGCTTTTTTCTGCGATTGTGATATCTTATTCTGAGTGAGAAGCTCCTCCACCCTCCTCACGCACGAAGATCGGCTAGAGGGACGACAGGGTCGCGTCCCTC